>Ga0209189_1000547_pt1 | contig 31145 bp, 34 predicted proteins | sample C_130820_EF_Meta_FD_187308 | JGI IMG/M metagenome (GOLD analysis project Ga0209189, IMG submission 187308) | Freshwater microbial communities from Lake Croche, Canada to study carbon cycling - C_130820_EF_MetaG (SPAdes) (version 3) | ecosystem: Environmental > Aquatic > Freshwater > Lake... | reverse complement strand
CGACGACCTCGTCGGGGTTGACGCCCTTGTTGGCGTCTTTGCCCGCGAGCTTCTTGACGAGTTCGGCAACCGCCGGCATACGCGTCGATCCACCAACGAGAACAACGTGATCGATGTCCGACACCTTGATCTTGGCTTCCTTGATGACGTCGTCGAACGGCTTTTGAGTGCGCTTCAACAGGTCCGCGGTCAGTTCTTCGAACTTCGCGCGCGTGATGGTCTCGTCGAGGTTGGCGGGGCCGTTCTCGGTGAGAGACAGGTAGGGAAGTTGAACGGTCGCGCTCATCGAGGACGACAGTTCTTTCTTGGCCTGCTCGGCCGCTTCCTTGAGTCGCTGCTTGGCGATCTTGTCACCCGACACATCAACGCCGGTCGTTTCCTTGAATTGCTTCGCAAGGTAGTCGACGAGGCGCTCGTCCCAGTCGTCACCACCGAGTCGGTTGTCTCCGGCGGTCGCACGAACCTGAATGGTGCTGAAGTCGTCGTCCTTGCCCACTTCGAGAAGCGAGACGTCGAACGTTCCACCACCAAGGTCGAAGACGAGGATGAGTTCGTCCTCTTTACCCTTGTCGAGGCCGTACGCCAACGCGGCAGCGGTGGGCTCGTTGATGATGCGAAGAACATTGAGACCAGAGATTTCGCCGGCTTCTTTAGTCGCCTGGCGCTCGGCGTCGTTGAAGTACGCGGGAACGGTGATGACCGCATCCGTGACCTTTTCGCCGAGGTAGGTTTCGGCGTCACGCTTGAGCTTGCCGAGGATACGCGCCGAAATTTCCTGTGCGGTGTATTTCTTGTCGTCGACGTCTTGCGTCCATGTGGTTCCCATGTGGCGCTTGACGGAGGCAATCGTGCGGTCGACGTTCGTGACGGCCTGGCGCTTCGCGGTTTCGCCGACGAGCACCTCGCCGTCCTTCGTGAACGCGACGATCGACGGAGTCGTGCGGAAACCTTCCGCGTTGGCGATGACGGTGGGTTCTCCACCTTCGAGGACCGCGACGACCGAGTTGGTCGTTCCGAGGTCGATTCCAACAGCTCGTGCCATTGTGTCTTTCCTTCCCGCCGTTGCCGGCGATGTTTCGGTTTGGTGTGAAAGTCTCGCGGTGGCCGCCAGTCTGACTGACAACTTGAGCCGCGTTGTGTCAAGTTTGACACCTGTGGATAACTTTGTCAAGTTCGCCAGACTAAATCTGAGCGTGTGTCGCTCAGGTTTGAATTGTCGCTTTCCATTCTCGCGAAATTCACTCAAGTCGCGCTAGCGTTGTGCCATGACCAACAACGCTGTCGATCAGGCTCGAGGCAAGACTCCCTTCATCCAGACGCTCTCCTGGGCACTGTGGGACTGGGGAACCTCGGCGTTCTCTGTTCTCATCACAACATTCGTGTTCGCGCGATATATCGTGTCCGATTACTTCATCGACCCCGACGTCGTTGCGGCATTCAAGCCCCGTCCCGGCGTGACAATCATGGGTGGCTTCGAAGAGCGCGTCTACAACGCTGCGAGTTCGGCGCTGACCGCCAACCTCGGCTGGGCTCTCGCGATTGGTGGAATTGTCGTCGCCATCCTCGCGCCCATCGTCGGACAGCGAACCGACCAGGGTGGCCGTCGCCGTCGTTGGCTGGGAATCAACACTCTTGTCGTGATCGTGGCGACGCTTGCGATGTTCTTCGTGCAGGGAACACCTGATTTCTTCATCCTCGGACTCGTCCTCATCACCGTCGCCACCGTGTTCTACGAGATGGCGAACGTCAACTACAACGCGATGTTGCTCCAGATTTCCACCCCCGCGAACATCGGTCGAATCAGCGGGTTTGGCTGGGGGCTCGGGTATCTCGGCGGAATTGTCGTTCTGGTCGTTGCTCTGCTCGGCTTCATCCTCGGAGACACACACTGGTTCGGTGTCAGTGAAGACCTCGGTCTCAACATCCGATTCATCGCGTTGCTCGCCGCGGTGTGGTCGGCCGTTTTCGCGCTGCCCGTCCTCCTGTTCGTTCCCGAAAACACCGCGGTCGACCCCGACGCCAAGCTGGGAATATTCGGGTCGTACGCCAAGGTCTTCCGTAAAATCGCCAGCCTCTGGAAGAACGCCCCGCAAACCTTCTACTTCCTCGTGGCGAGCGCCGTCTTCCGCGATGGTCTCGCTGGCGTCTTCACGTTCGGTGGGATTCTCGCCGGCAAGGTCTTCGGTCTGTCCGACACCGAGGTCATCTTCTTTGCAATCGCAGGGAACCTCGTCGCCGGATTCGGCGTCTTCGCCGGTGGCGTGCTGGACGACCGCTTCTCGTCCAAGGGCGTCATCGTGGGTTCGCTTTTAGGTCTCGTGATTTCGGGTTCGCTGCTGTTCGTGCTGCACGACGGTGGGCCGTCGACCTTCTGGATCTTTGGGCTACTCCTCACGATGTTCGTCGGGCCGGCGCAGGCCTCAAGCCGTTCGCTCATCGCGCACCTTGCGCCCGAGGGCGGCGAAGGTGAACTGTTCGGTCTCTATGCCACGACGGGTCGTGCCATCTCGTTCATCACGCCGGCGCTATTCGCCTACTTCGTCACCCTCGGTGGCGCTGACTATTGGGGCATCCTGGGAATCGTCGCTGTGATTGCGTTCGGTCTCGTCTTGATGTTGCCACTTCGACCGAAGTTCGTTCGCTGATAGGAAATCCGTGCGTCTAGGCACCCGATTAACTGCCCTAGTGGTCCTGGCGAGCGCGTTGCCGCTCGTTGTTGGCTGCAGCAACCTTGAGTCTCAGGCGGCAATGGTGGCCGCCTCAAAGTTCCCCCTCCCCACCGGTTATACGTTCGCGGGTATCGATGGTGGCCAGTTCAGTATCGACTTCCAAAACTCGGAATACACCGCGCATTTCGTGAAAAAGACTGTGGACCTGTCCCCCGCAAAGGAGTGTGCGGCGGCTATCAATTTCGGCCAATCCCTGGGGGCAACCCACTGGTCCAACGATGTCGACTTTCCGCCGAAATCACTTTTTCCGATTGACGGCCACGAAGCACACGCCCAAATCGGATGCGTCAACAAGATCGGATGGGCCTGGGATGACACCGGGGCTCTGAACCCTGGTCGGGCAACATCGGTCTACACAATGTGGGGCAAGAGCACCTCACTCCTGCCGGGAACGGCAGTCCCGATAATCATTGAGTTTAACGTCGGTGAGGGGCGAATCCACTTCACGGTGTGGACGTGGATGACCTACAACGTCAAAAAGTCGCCGGAAATCGACGAATGGACATGGGATGAGGCAGTGGCCAGGCTGGACGCCGGACGCCTGTTCTTCTTCACCGCGCTTGATGCACTCGGCCAATACCGCGTGGCGCACCCTAAAGCATCGTCAGAATCCCTGTCCGAGATCAAGTCCATATTTGACACGGCGAAGCTAGATCCGACGGGTGGAAAAATTGATGTTGTTCGAGATGGGAAAACGGGAGAAATCTATGCGCACCTCATCCCGCATTACGGAAACTGGTTGGATCTGTGCGTTTCGCTTGCCCCGTTCAATCCCGACTATTTCGGTGTGGCCGATCCCGGTTTCGGTTACGGCGTCGGCTACGGCCACGGCTGGCGTCCGAAAAATGAGTTCGCGAGTGGTGTTCACGGGTCGTGCCCTCCCGTCGATCCAAACGTAGACGCCGACTCAGCTCCCTAGTGAGGAAACGATTTCCACGTCCGGAAGCGGCGTGGCTGACACGTCCCCGCGAAGTCGCTTGAGCAACACCTCTGCGGAAATCAGGCACATCGGCAGTCCGATGCCGGGAATCGTTCCTGACCCGACGTAGTAAAGGTCGTCGACCTTTTTCGAGATATTGCCGGCACGGAAGACCGCACTCTGCATGAGCGTGTGAGCGGGACCGAGAGCGTTTCCCTTCCACGCGTTCAAGTCGTTCTGGAAATCCGCGGGACCAACCGTGCGGCGCAGAACGATTCGTTCACGGAAGTCGGGAATTCCCGCCCAGCGGGCGATGTCGTCGATGGTGCGATCAGCGATCTCTTCGATGGCGCGGTCACCGGTGCCATCCAGGCCACCCTTTCCGAGGGTCACATCGGCTGGGCAGGGCACGAGAACAAAGATGTTTTCGTGACCCTTCGGCGCAACCTCGGCATCGGTCTCGGATGGCTTGCACACATAAAAGGACGCGGGATTCGGCATCGTCGGGTTCTTTGCGAAGACCTTGGAGAAGTTGTCGTCCCAGTCTTCGGTGAAGAACAGGCTGTGGTGAAGCAATTCGGGAAGTTTGCCCTTGACCCCGAGATACATGAGCACCGCACCGGGGCTCGGAACCTTGTTGTCCCACCAGGTTTCGGGGAAGGTCTGCAGATCGTCCGGAAGTAACTGGGTTTCCGTGAAGTGAAGATCCGCGCCCGACACGACGATGTCGGCCTCGATGGTGTGTTCGACTCCCTTCGCGTCGCGATACGTGACGCCCGTCGCCTTGGCTCCGTTCGTCCGATCGACGGTAATGCCAGTGACGGGCGAGCTTGTGTGAATGTCAACACCGGCCTTGATTGCTAGGTCGCGAATCGCGTGGATGACCTTGGTGAACCCGCCCTGCGCGTACAAGACGCCGTCGACGAGGTCGAGGTGGCTCATGAGGTGGAACATCGCTGGCGCGTTGAACGGACTCGCTCCGAGAAAGACGGCGGGGTAACCGAGAATCTGTTTGGCGCGGGCTGATTTCACATGACGACCGACGAACGACCAGATGGTTCCCGTGAGCAACCGAACGAGCGTCCCCAGACGGCCGAGAACCTCGCGGTTGAACAAGGGCAACAGACTTTGGAAGGACGAGTACAGGAAGTACTTCTTGGCGACCTCGTAGGTTTCGGTCGCCGAGTCCAAATAGCGACCAATAGACGCACTAGAGCCCGGCTCGATCTTTTCGAACACCGCGATGTTCTTGTCCCGCCCAACCTCGATGTCGACGTGTTCGGCTTTGTTCGAGCCTTTCGGTTCGAAAAACACGCGATAACCGGGATCGAGGAGGCTTAAGTTCAGTTCTTTTGCGCTCGACGAACCCATGAGGCGGAAATAGTGGTCGAACACCTCGGGCATCAAATACCAGGACGGTCCCGTGTCAAAGCGGAAGCCGTCTTTCGACCAGGTGCCGGCCCGTCCGCCAACATTGGGCAGCGATTCGAGCACTGTGACGCGATATCCGTCCTTGGCGAGCAAACCGGACGCACCAAGTCCGCCGATTCCGGCTCCGATAATGACGACGTGTTTTGGGGACATGACCTTACTTTCCGCCGCGCGCAATGACGCGCGCTGCGATGAGGAGCTTTTCGAGATCGTTCACGCGGATGCGCGTCGATTTGAGTCTTTCCGCGGGTGTTTCGCGAATTCGGGAATTGAGTCGGGCGAAAAGTCCGTGTGCGAGCCCGACGGCACGCGCCGCGTCCCGAGGCAACAGCGGGATAGTCCGCGCGGCAGCATCCAAGTCATCCGAAATGTCGTCACAAAGACGGTGCTTGTCGTCCTCGGTGAAGGTCGCGATGGTAACGCCGGGGAAATAGGAGCGACCCAACTCATCGACGTCCGCCGCGAGGTCCCGCAAGAAGTTGACCTTTTGAAAGGCTGCGCCGAGTGCTCGAGCGCCGTGATACAAGATCCGCGCCTTTTCCGTGTCCGGCTTGTCGTCTCGAACGAACACCGCAAGACACATAAGACCAACGACCTCAGCGGAACCATAAACATAGGTGTCGAATGATTCCTTCGTGTACACCCTGTCGGTGAGGTCCATCCGCATCGAGGTGAAGAAGGGCTCAACGATGTCCTTCTGAATATTGACCTCGCGCGCCGTGAGCGCGAAAGCGTGGACGATGAGATTGGTCGAATAGCCCGTCGCCATCGCGGAATACGTGTCCGCTTCGAGTTCGTCAAGGTAGCGACCCGCTTCCGCGATGGATAGCCCCGCTTCGACGGCGACACCGTCAACAATCTCGTCCGCGAGTCGAACAAGTGCGTAAACATTGTCGATGTGTCGCATCGAATCCTTCGACAGAATCCTTGACGCCATGCCGAAAGAAGTCGAGTAATCGCGAATCACCAACGACGCCGATCTCTCGGCGACGCGGTTATAAAGGGCGAGTCGGGTCATCGCGTAAACACGATTCGCGGGGTCTTTTCGCACGGCACTCTCTCAGGATAGCCTGAGTAGTAATGAGCACTGCAGAAGAATTGGTCGTCCTCCTCGCCGAGGACGGTTCCCCCATTGGCACGGCGTTGAAAGCAACCGTGCACACAACGGAAACACCACTTCACCTCGCCTTTTCGTGCCACGTAACGAACGCCGCGGGCGAGATTCTCATCACACGTCGCGCGTTGTCGAAATTGACATGGCCGGGTGTGTGGACGAATTCGTTCTGCGGTCACCCCGGCCCCGACGAGTCCATGGATGACGCAATTCGCCGCCGCGCCGAGCAAGAACTGGGCATCACGGTTCGCGATATTCGCCCCGCACTTCCCGATTTTCGCTACCGAGCAGTCGATGCGTCGGGAATCGTCGAAAACGAGATTTGCCCCGTGTTTGCCGCCACGATCGTGGGCGAGCCGAACCCGTCACCCGCCGAGGTCGCCGAGTGGCGCTGGGTCAAGCCCGAAAACCTGCGAGCAGCGATCGAAGGTGCACCGTTTGCGTTCAGCCCGTGGCTCGTGTGGCAACACGAACAACTGGTCGAATCACACCTCGATTAAAGGGCGGTTTTGTGGAAGTTCTTCCACGACCGAGATGCCGTCGGGCCGCGCTGTCCCTGATACCGGCTGCCGTATTTGTCGCTTCCGTACGGGTGTTCGCTCGGTGACGTCAGGCGGAAGAAGCACAACTGCCCAATCTTCATCCCCGGCCACAGTTTGATGGGAAGCGTCGCGACGTTACTCAGTTCGAGGGTGACATGCCCGCTGAAACCGGGATCGACAAACCCGGCAGTTGAATGGGTCAGCAGACCGAGGCGACCGAGAGATGATTTCCCCTCGAGGCGCGCGGCAATGTCATCGGGAAGCGTGACGAGTTCGAAGGTGGAACCGAGGACGAATTCACCGGGGTGCAGAATGAATGGCTCGTCGGGAGCGACTTCGACACCGCGCGTGAGGTCGGGCTGTTCCTCGGCCGGATCGATGAACGGATACTTGTGGTTATCGAACAACCGAAAGAACTTGTCGAGTCGGACGTCGATGCTGGACGGCTGAATCATCCCCATATCGAGCGGGTCGAGCTGAACGCGTCCCGATTCGATTTCGGCGCGAATATCGCGGTCACTGAGAAGCATGGAACGATCCTATCGTTTGACTTCCTCGGTTTGATGTCGGTGGTCGGTTGTATCCTTAGCGACCTTCCGCCAACCCCGGAAGTGGACGGAGAACATGGAAATCACGATGGACGACGCGGTGACGAGTTTCATCAAGGGGATGCAGGGCACATCCACCATCGTCACAGGCTGGGTCGTGGTCGCATCCACCGCCGAGGGGGCGATCAAGGGCGAACCGCTCGGATTCACGATGTTGGGAAGCGCCGGGCTCGCCGAGCACGTGAAACTGGGGCTTCTCGTGTCGGCGGTGAATGTGCTCGAAGGCGATCAACTTCGCGAGCGGCTCGGTTTGCCAAAACCCCCGGAGCCCCCGCCGTTCTAAAAATTATTGGAGAAACGCGTTGACCTGCGCGGTGCGCATGAACTCAACGACCCGACGATCCACCTGGATGTCGGTCGGTTGAAGGGTTCGCGACAGGAATACGCCGTCGAGGGTTCGGATTCGCGAAAACGCGACGTAGGCCTGTCCGTTGGCGAAGGCACCCCGGCCAAAGTCCAGGACAGCGGAATCGAGGGTTTGGCCCTGTGATTTGTGAATCGTCACGGCCCACGCGAGCCGCAGCGGGAACTGGGCGAAAGTCGCCATGACATCGGCCTCGACCTTGTTTTCGTCGGGGTCGTACGTGTACTGAATCTTTTCCCACTGGACCGGTTGAACCTCGACCGTGTTCTGCGGATCCGTGTCGAGCGCGACGTGGACAGCACCGTCGACCTTGACCACGGTCCCGACGGAACCGTTCACCCAGCGGCTTCCTTCGGTCGCCGAATCGTTGCGCAGGAACATCACGCGCGCGCCGGGTTTAAGTTCGAGTTCTTCCTCTGCGGGCAGCTGGCCGCCGAAATCGCCATCGATGATTGCACGGGCGACTTTGACCTTTCCGGGTAACTCTTTGAGCGCTTTCGCGTTAATGCTGTTTGCGCTCGCGTTTGTCGTGGCGAGAGTCACGGTTCCCTCGGGAATCGGGCGGCGCGCACCAATGTCGTTGAGGACTGCTCCATCAGCCGAAGTCATCGCGCCGTTTCGCATCCGGTCGAGGATGTCGCGGAAGTCCGCCTCGTCCTGTCTCTGAACGTCGGTGAGTTCAACCACACGGGGGTCGGTTTCCCCCCACACCTTTGAATCGAAAAACCAGGGTGACCGGTAATTGTCCATGAGGTATTGCTTCTCTGGACCCTCCTTGAGAACGGGCGGCAGTTGATACGGGTCGCCGAACATGACGACCTGAACGCCACCGAAGGGTTCCGTCTTTCGACCACGAGTTGCGCGAAGTCGACGATCGAGCCCGTCAAGCAGGTCACACCGCACCATGGATATTTCATCGATGACGACGGTGTCGATTCGCCGAAGCAACACGCGGGCGTCGTCCGAGAGTGGATAAAACTTGGTGTGGTCGGTGACGAGACCGATCGGAAGCCGGAAAAGCGAATGAATCGTCTGGCCACCAACCGTCAAGGCGGCGACCCCGGTCGGGGCCGCGATCACCAGCGACTTCGACGTTCGCGCAACAAATTCCTGCAACAGGGTCGATTTCCCGGTGCCAGCGCGACCCGTGACAAAAACGTGTTCGCGGGTTCCCTCAATGATGTCCATCACGCGCGACTGTTCGGGCGTGAGTTCAAACACAGGGACAGCCTTTCGTCGGGTTCTCCAGAGTACCTGCCGACAACGCCGCGACAGGGAGGCGTGGCGGGATTGTTGGCAATTTCCCAGGGGCGTGCGCCCCGCGCCAGCTATCCCTGACTGTAAATCGCGTACAGCGTGTGGACTCCGGGGCCAACATCAGGGAGAATCGTGCCCGAGCCCGGCCAGTACATCGTTCCCGTTCCGTCGGGGGTGGTGCACCAGCCTCCGAAATACGCGGCTCCGCCCGCGTCGAAAAACTCGGCGTAACCGTACGCATCATCACCCGGTATGACATCGCCCGCAACGCCATCTTCGGGAATGGGTGGCAGGTTGATGAAGTCAATAATCGAGGCGGTATACGAGGGTCCGACATAGATCGTTCCGTCATCCGAATAGTTCCACGAGAACCGATACACGGATTCCTCCGTGACGCTGAATCGGACGACGACTTTGCGCACAGAGGAATCCTGGCTCGTCGAGGTCACGCCACGAATGACGGTTTCTGCTGGAGAATCAAGTTGCTGGTTAACGTAGTCGCACGCCTTTCGGCCGCGCGCAACGGCCAGTTTCTTGATGGTTCCGCTCGGCTTGTTGAGATAGTTGTAGCCCGCGTAGCCGGTGCACGTCAACGAGATCACACCTGGGTGTTCGTTTACGTACTTCAGAAACGCCCTCTTTTGTGACGGGACCAACGAACTCTTCACCGTTTCGAACCCCGACGCAACGACGCTGTGCGTGTGAATGGTCGGAGCGGTTGCCTCGGCGCGGTCCGCGGTTCCGAAGGTCGACGGGACGGCCGCCGCTAAAACTATTGCGAAAAGTCCTGCCGCTGACGCAGCTCGTGTGCCCCGAAAAATTTTCATAAAATCACTATCTCACACACCCCTGAAATGGTTTCACTAGCTCGGGCGAGAGTTTTTCCTGTTCTGTAACTTTTCCAACATCGCGTTGTATCTCTCGAGTTCGAGGTCGCCGTCGCGCGCGGCCTGGCGATCCGTTCGCTTTGCCTCGCGCTCATCGGATCGAATCCACGACAGGACAACCACCCCCGAGAGGATCAGTGTCGGGAGTTCCCCAATTCCCCACGCAATAGCGCCACCGACTTGTTGATCGATCAGAGGTGAATCGCCCCAGGTTCGTCCCATTGCGCCGAACCATTCTGGCAACAGCAAGGCTTTGCCCGTCATGAGCGACAGTCCGAAGAACGCGTGGAAACCCATCGTCGCCATGAGCAGAATCATTCGAAGTGGGTACGACGTTCGATGAGGTGACGGGTCAACACCGATGAGCGCTTGAACGAACAGATAGCCGGACAGCAGGAAGTGCAGAATCATCCACTCGTGTCCGAGGTGCGTGGTTGATGCCCACGACAAGAGTGGCGAGTAATAGAACACCATGAGTGACATCGCGAACACAACCGTTGACACGAGCGGGTGGCCGACGAATCCAATCCACCTCGATTGGACTATCCCGAGAAACCATTCGCGCATTCCGCGAGAATCATCGTGACGCACCTCGATCGCGCGAGCGACGAGTGTCACGGGCGCGGCAAGGACGATTCCCACAGGGATGAGCATCGTGAGGAGCATGTGTTCGATCATGTGGGCACTGAAGAGGAATTCGCCGTACACGGCGACACCGCCGCTTGTCGCGTAGACGAGCACCACCATTGCACCGATCCAGTTGATGGTGCGGTGTATTGGCCACGAGTCACCGCGGCGGCGCAAACGCACAACACCCCAGACATAGAAAACGGTGGTGAACAGCGCAAACATGCCCCACAGAAGGTCCAGGTTCCAGGACGTCAACGCAGTGGCCCAGGTCCACGGTTCCGGAAGCACCCGCCCCGTGAGGATTTCCGCCGGAGTCATCGGGCCCGTTAGCGTTTGCTCAATCGGGGGTGCGGTGCGCGCCAAACCGGTTGCCAATCCGACGATGAATCCCAGAATTGCCGTCTCCAGCGCCGCGAACCCGAAAATACCCCTCACCGAAGCGAGATGGGGGATGATGTTCCGCCTCCACCGAACCCCGAGAAGGGCCAGGATAATCGTTCCCACCGCCTTGAGCAGCACCAGAATCCCGTATTCCGTTGCGAGATTGGCGAACGAGCCGAGACGAAGGATCGCGCTCGCCACTCCCGTGATGACAACGACGGCAATGGATAAGAGTGCGATGGACGAGTAGCGGCGAAGGGTATCGGCACGGTCTGCACCCGCCACCATCGCGATGATGCTCGCGACGAGACCGCCCGTCCAGAGGGAAACAAACGCGATGTGCATGACGAGCGCATTAATCGCGATACCGTGATATGCCGTTGCGCCGGAATGGCTCATCTCTGCGAACGGCCACGCCGTTGCGATGGCACAAAGGAAAGCGGCGGCGAACCAAAAGAATCGACGGGCGATGACGACGATTGTGGTTGCCGTGACAGCGAAGGCTAGAGCGGTGAGCAAGAGCTGGCCGAGGTCGGTTCCCGTCGCGAAGAACCCAAAGTTCACGTCAAACCCGTTGTCGAATGAGATTGGTGTTCCGACGACAGTGAAATACGTGAAGACGAGATAGAGGGCTAGCGCGAAAGTCCACACAATCCCTGCGCCGACCACGACCGATCGCACTCGTTCCGATGCGGAACCCGGTGGAAGCACAAAGAGGATGACACCGAGACCGCCGATGACGAGACCGCCAGCGAGTGACACCGCCATTTTCACGAGAGGGGTTCCCCAGCGAACGAAGTCGCCCGCATCTCCCAGAGCACTCGCGTGGCTTGCACCGCCCAACTCCATGGCGAACCACAGCCCAGCGATTCCCGCAAGAACCAGCGCGAGCGAAATGAGGAGGCGCTGACGGTTCACCGTTTGAGCCTACCGAGCGCCACCCGACAACGAGAAAGGGACGGGGTTTCCCCCGTCCCTTTCTGAAAGCAAAAACTACTTGACAGCAGCCTTGAGCTTCGAACCAGCCGAAACCTTGACGCTCTTGGACGCCGCGATCTGGATGGTTGCACCCGTCTGGGGGTTACGTCCCTGACGAGCAGCGCGGTGGGTGCGGTCGAATGCGACCCAACCGGGGATGGTGACCTTGTTACCCTTGGCAACTTCGCCGGCAACAGTGGTGAAAAGAGCGTCAAGCACGGCGCTAACGCCGGTCTGGCTCTGTCCGGTGTGTGCGGCGATTGCCGCAACGAGCTCGGATCGGTTCATTCGAGTCCTCCTGAGACTTTGTTGATGAAGTACTAAACCCTGAGTTTCCCCAAGTTTTAGCGCTTTCAGACTACCAAGAAGACTTCTTTACGCCTGGTAATTCGCCTCGGTGCGCCATTTCGCGAAAACGGACACGCGAGATGCCGAATTTCGAGAGAAAACCACGGGGACGGCCGTCGATTGCGTCGCGTCCGCGAACGCGAACCGGCGAGGCATTGCGGGGAAGTTTCTGCAGTCCGAGACGCGCGGCCTCGCGAGATTCCGAGGTTCCGTTGGGGTCAACGAGGGCCTTCTTGAGCTCGAGGCGCTTGGTCGCATAACGCGCCACAATCACCTTGCGCTGTTCGTTACGAGCAATCTTGCTTTTCTTCGCCATGGTTAGCGCTCCTCGCGGAATTCAACGTGCTTGCGGACAACCGGGTCGTACTTCTTCAGGACGAGGCGGTCTGGGTCGTTACGACGGTTCTTGCGGGTTACGTAGGTGTAGCCCGTTCCCGCCGTGGATCGCATCTTGATGATGGGGCGAATGTCTTGTGCTTTCTTAGCCATTAGAACTTCACCCCACGAGCGATGAGGTCGCGCATGACGGAGTCAATTCCGCGTGCGTCGATGGTCTTGATGCCCTTAGCCGAGAGGGTCAGGGTGACCCTACGTCCGAGGGACGGAACGTAATAGGTCTTCTTCTGGATGTTCGGGTCGAAACGACGCTTGGTGCGTCGGTGCGAGTGCGAAATGCTGTGTCCGAAACCAGGGGTGGCTCCGGTCACCTGGCACACTGCTGCCATGGTTTTCTCCTTGTAGTTACCGTGAGGAACGAACCTCACCCAAGATCACTTGTCTGCAACCGTTTCGGTGAAACAGTCACGGTGTGCACGCGTTAACGCGCAACCTCTCAAGGGTACGCGATGATTCGCCGCTACGCAACGTGAGCTAGTGCTCGTGGTCGCTGTGGTCGAGCGGGTCGTGAGGATCGATGCCATGTTCTTCGTCGATTTCTTCGTGAATCTGGCGACGAAGTTTCGGCAGGATCATTCGCTTGAACACGATTCCCCACAGCAACCACACGACAATTCCGTCGAACACAACAGTAAAGATGAGCTCAGCGATGATGTGGTTCGGATCTAGCGCAATGTCGTACCAGGTCTCGGTCGCGAAAATCATGCGTGTCTCCTAGTCCAACAACATGGCGGGCTCTTCGATGATGCTCGCAATATCCGCCAAGAATCGGCTCGCGACATCGCCATCGACGACTCGGTGGTCGAATGACGCACCGATGGTCGTGACAAATCGGGGTTCGATTCGGCCATCGACGACCCAGGGCTTTTGCTTGATTGCACCGAGAACCACGATGCTGACCTCGCCGGGGTTGATGATCGGGGTACCGGTATCAACGCCAAAGGACCCAAGGTTTGTGATGGTGATTGTTCCGTTCGACATGTCGTCGATCGTAGTTTTTCCGTCACGTGCCGTGATGGTGAGGTTTTCGAGCCCGAGCGCGAGTTGCTTCATGTTGAGCGTGTGGGCTTCTTTCACGTTCGGAACGATCAGTCCACGCGGTGTCGCCGCCGCAATTCCGAGGTTCACGTAGTGATGGACGATGATGTCTTTGTCCGTCCACGACGAGTTGACCGTGGGGTTTCGTTGTACCGCCCAAATGACCGCGCGAGCCATCACGAGCAGTGGCGAGACGCGAATTCCCTGGAAATCGGGCGACGCCTTCAGTCGCTTGACGAAGTCCATCGTGCGGGTGGCGTCGACGTCGACGAATACGGAAACGTGCGGGGCTTCGAATTTCGACTTCACCATCGCCGCGGCAATCGCTTTGCGAACGCCCTTGACGGGGACGTATTCCTCGCGCTCGCTCGGCCACTCAGGCGTTTCGACGTTTCGGAATACGGTAACAACCTGTGATTGGCGAACGACGTCGTCGCGGGTCACTTCGCCGTTCGACCCCGTCGCCGGAACCTTCTGAATGTCGACGCCGAGTTCCTTGGCCAATTTACGGACGGGTGGCTTAGCAAGAACCGGGGTCGCGCCCGCAGCGGGCGGGTACACGACGGGGGCATCCGCGACAGGAGCTGCATCGGCGGGCGGAGTCGGCGCGGCCGTTCGCGAACCGCGACGAGACGTCACGTGACCAGAACTTCCGTAACCAACAAGAACGGGCTCGGGTGCGGGTTCGGCCGCGGAGTTAGATTTGGTGGCCGGTTTCGCAGGAGCGGGCGCAGCCTCGGGGACCGGGTGTAGTGGCGCGGGAACACCATCCGTCGAATCGACCTGAATGATCGGTGTGCCGACCGGGACCGTGTCCCCCTCGCCCGCGAGAAGAGCAACGATGGTTCCGGCAAAAGGGCTCGGCAATTCGACGAGCGACTTGGCGGTTTCAATCTCAACGAGGATGTCGTTGACCGCGACCGTGTCGCCCTTCTTCACCCGCCACTGGACGATTTCGGCCTCGGTGAGGCCTTCGCCGACGTCGGGAAGCGGGAAATCTACAACAGCCACAATCAGTACCCTCTCGCTCGGTCAACCGCATCCAAAATACGGTCGACGTCGGGCAAATACACGCCTTCGAGGTTGGCGGGCGGGAAAGGGACGTCGAATCCGCTCACACGCAAGACCGGTGATTGCAAGTGATAGAAGGCGCGTTCCGCCACGGTCGCCGCGATTTCCGAGCCCACCGACGCGTTGCCCGGGGCCTCTTGTGCAACAACAATTCGACCGGTTTTTTCCACCGATGCGATGATCGGGCCGTAGTCAACGGGTGACAACGAACGTAAGTCAATCACTTCGAGGCTGATGCCCTCGCCCTTGGCGACCTCGGCGGCATCGAGAAGCATTGCGACCATGGCGCCGTGTCCAACGACCGTGACGTCCGTTCCTGTTCGGACGACACGGGACTGGTGCATCGGCGCGGGCGGGCCATCGAGATCGACGTCACCCTTTGGCCAATAGCGCGCTTTTGGCTCGAGGAAAATGACGGGATCATTGGACTGAATCGCCTGTTGAATCATGTGGTAGCCGTCGTTGGGGGTTGCCGGCGACAGCACTCGGAGACCGGCGGTGTGAGCGAAATACGCTTCCGGGCTCTCCTGGTGGTGCTCCACCGCACCGATGTGTCCGCCGTAAGGGATTCGGATGACGACGGGGAACGATTGGGTTCCCTGGTGACGTGACGTCTGTTTTGCCAACTGCGACATGATCTGGTCAAAAGCGGGAAATACGAACCCGTCGAACTGAATTTCACAGACGGGGCGGTAACCGCGCATCGCAAGCCCGATAGCTGTGCCGACGATTCCGGATTCCGCCAACGGCGTGTCCAAAACGCGGTTTTCACCAAATTCGTTTTTGAGACCCTCGGTCACGCGGAAAACCCCGCCGAGCGTTCCGATGTCCTCGCCCATGAGGAGGACTCGGTCGTTGTCGCGCATCGCACGTTGCAACCCCAGATTTATGGCCTTCGCCATCGAGAGGTTCTCGGTCATCGGTCACCCCCGAACGACTTTTCGTATTCGGCGAGCCATGCCTTCTGTGCGGACACCAGCGGGTGGTCATCGGTGTAAACGTGATCGAACATGACGTCCGTGCTGGGCGGTGCGAGTTCGAAAATTCGCTTGCGAATGTCGGCGGCGAGGTCGTCGCCCTCTTCCTTGACGCTCGTGAAGAACGCTTCTTTTTCACCCTTCGCCCGCAGGAACTTCTCGAAACGCGTAATCGGGTCGCGTTCCTTCCAGTAGTCCTCCTCGGACTGTTCGCGGTACTTCGACGGATCGTCACTCGTCGTGTGAGCCCCGAGTCGGTAGGTCTGTGCTTCGATGAATCGCGGGCCTTTTCCGGCGCGAGCGTCATCCATCGCGACACGCGTCACCGCGTAGGAAATGAGGACGTCGTTGCCGTCGATCTGGTGTGATTCGATTCCGAATCCTTCACCGCGCTTGTACAACGGGCTTCGTGATTGGCGAATCACCGGTACCGAAATGGCGTACTGGTTGTTCTGCAGGAAGAACACGATAGGCGCTTCATAGGACTGTGCGAAGACGAGAGCTTCGTTGACATCGCCCTCGCTGGTCGATCCGTCGCCGAAATAGACAATCGTGGCTTCGTCCCGAGTGGGCTTGCCCGTTCCCGACTTTCCATCCATCGCGATTCCCATCGCGTAGCCAACCGCGTGCAGGGTTTGCGTTCCCAAGACCAACGTGTACAAACGGAACTTGGATTCGTTCGGGTCCCAGCCACCGTTGGTTTGTCCACGCAACAGCGCCAGAATTGCGACGGGATCGATTCCCCGGATACGCGCAATCGCGTGTTCGCGATAGGCGGGGAAAATGGTGTCCTGCTCGCGGGTCGCGAAGGCGGACCCCACCTGAGCGGCTTCTTGGCCAATGCTGGGAATCCACAGCGCGAGTTGTCCTTGCCGTTGCAGGTTTCCCGATTCAATGTCGAAACGGCGTGTCACAACCATCTCGCGATAGAAGTTCTGAAGTTGTGCGTCGGACAATTTATCAACGAGCGCGCGATATTCGGCGGTCCGATCGCTTTCGACAAGTGTCCCGTCGATCGACAGCAGTTGAAGTGTTGCCTCGGTGTACGGCATGAATACAGACTAGCCGTTTGCGACTTAGTGGCGCATGTCGGCGGCGATGATCCGGGCCGTCGCCGCAAGAAACGGTTCAACTGATTCGGGCTCCGCGATGGTCACTCGAATGCCGTCCCCGGGGAACACGCGGGCAATGATTCCGCCCTCTTCGAGGATTTCGGCGGCCTTGTCGGTGTCTTCCGCGGTGGGAAGCCACACAAAATTCCCGTGAGGTTTCGGAGTCGTCCACCCCTGCTCGAGGAGGCGTGCCCACACTGCGTCCCGGCGATCACAGATTTCCTTCACGAGCGCCATCGCCTCATCCTTGTGCGCGAGAACCGCGAGCGCCGCGTGCTGCGCCTGTTCCGTCACAACCATGGGGATTGCCGTCGATGTCGCCGCCTGGAAAATGTTCCACGGGCCGATTCCGTAACCGATGCGCAGCCCCGCGAGGCCGAAGGCTTTGCTGAAGGTGCGCAAAATGACGAGATTGGAATATCGCCCTTTGACGTTTTTTCCACAGACGATGTCGGGGTCGTGTGAGAACTCGGCGTAGGCCTCGTCGAGAATCACGAGAACGGTTTCGGGCACACGCGACATGAGGTCATGAAATTCGTCTGAGGTGATGCCCGTGCCGGTTGGGTTGTTGGGAGTACACAACAGAATCGCGCGAGTTCGAGGAGTGACCGCGGCAATCATCGCGTCGAGGTCGTGACGGTGATCGGGTGTGTTGGGAATCCGAATGCTGTCGGCCCCCGCGACGGTCGAGATCCAGGGATACGCCTCGAACGCCCGCCACGCGAAAATAACGTTGTCCCCTGGTCCCGCGACCGCCTGAATCAGTTGATACAGGATGGACACCGAGCCCGCGCCGACGATGACCTCGTCCGTGTCGCACCCCCACTCACGCGCCAGAGCGTCACGCAAGACTCGCGATGTCGACTCGGGGTAGCGGCTGACGTTTGCCTCGGCGATGGCTTCCGTGACCCACGCTGGAGTTGGGAACGGATTCTCGTTCGATGAAAGCTTGAATGCGTCTGCGGGAGCGGGCCTTCCCTGTTTGTAGGCGGGCAACGAGAGAATTTCGGGGCGCATGACCACCGTGCTCTCGTGCTCGTAAAGGTTCACCGTTTTAGCCTAAGACACACCGAGAGACGTAGGCTTTACCCATGGCACGTTTGATTCTTGGTCTGCTCATCAATACCGCCGCACTCTGGGTGGCGGATTGGTTTGTTGAGGGAATTCACCTGGTCCCGTTCGGTGCGGGTGAACCAAACCTCGTTTTGTCATACATCGCGGTCGCGGCGGTGTTCGGAGTTGTCAACGCGGTGATCGGCAATTTCATCAGAATTGTCGCGTTCCCGCTGTACCTATTGACGCTCGGTCTCGTCGCGATTGTTGTCAACGCCGGGCTCCTAATGCTCGTGTCCGAAGCCACGCCCTACATGGGGTTCGGTCTCGTCATTGACGATTTCTCGTGGGGCGTCATCGGCGCCCTTGCAATGTCGCTGTGCAACTGGCTCATCGGGATCGTGTTGCGACCATTCATGAGCCCCGTCGCCGTCACTCGCTAGTCGTCGCCCGAAACCACATCGCGGTCCCCGGACCGTCACTGTAGAGGTGTCGTTCGAGCTGTCCGAGTGACGTATCCCCCATCCGATCGATGCGAACGACAGATCGGCGGTAAACGTCTGTTCGGTGCGCATCGACACCTACGACTCGAGGTTCCGGGTGCACAACCCAGCTGGTGCCGGTTGTTTCGCGGATTTCGCCACCGAGCGCGGGAACCGGGTCCTCGGGATGAGCCACGTGAACTATCGGGATTCCCGTCACCTTTGGCACGAGTCCCGTCGGTGCACCGACCGTGAAGATTGCATCGATGCGATAGCGGTGGGATTCCGCGAGCGCCAGCGCAATCGCCCCACCCTGAGAGTGCCCGGTGATGACTAATGGGGTGGACCCGGTGATTCCCGCCTCGCGAAAGGCCGCCTCGGTTGCCGCGACCGAACGTGACCGGCCCGTCGCCCACAGCTCCGCGTTTGCTCCGGCCCACCACGGATCGTCTGGTCCGTGCGTGAAATCCGTCCCCGCGAGATACACCTCGAATCGGGGTCCCGCCACAGTGTCGAATCGTTCAATACGCACGCGACTCGTCCCGCTGGGGAGACGCGCGACGCGATCGGCGAAAGTGGCCGGGGCGTGATTGATTGCCGCCGTCGAGGTACGCACAACCGGCACAAATTGATCGCTGGAATTGACGCGCTCGGTGTGTTCGATTGCCCATTCGGTGAACGTTCGAACCAGTGGCCACGGCGCGCCCGCCGATAACGTTGCGCGTGCACTTTCCGCCGGCTCGATCGTGGCAATGACACCCCCGAGGTCATCCCGCACCTTCCGGATGTCGCCAATCAAGGAATCGAGTTCGGTGGATATCCCTACCCGCTCGATATCCATGGATAGGAACGCCGTCTGCTGGAGGGCCGACGCAGCTCGATAAAGATAGGTCAACACCTGGTCCAAATCGCGAACCCTCCACAACAAGGCGTCGAGGGTGTATCGAAAGGTGCTGGGTGTGACCGAAATCGGGGGGATCATCCGAGCGCGTGGATTCGCGCGATCACAGCGATGAGTCTGGTGCGAAAGCGCCCGAGCACGAGCGCATACGCATCGTGGGCCGGACCGAACCATCCGCCACGTGAGATTGAACGTTCGAGTTCGACCAGTGCGCTCTCCGCGAACACCACAGGTTGAGGAACGTCGGGCAGCAGCACACGTCCACTGTGGCCCGAAAACTGAACGTCGGCGGCTGGTTCGCGGTGAATTGTGGAAGGGCGGTGCGAACCAGCGCCGTGGGGAGAAAACTGCGAGAATAGTCATATGGCCCTTTCCCCTCAACCGCTGAGCCCGCTGGACGGCCGCTACCGCACAGCGGTTGCGGAAATTGGGCAACATCTTTCGGAAGCGGGGCTCAATCGAGCTCGGGTTCGCGTCGAAATCGAATGGTTGATCCGGCTGGCGGACGAAGGGCTTTGTGGCGTGGCGTTGTCGGCTGATGAGCGCCTCGAGCTTCGCGGAGTAGCGTCGTCATTTGGCGATTCGGACGTCGCTCGAATCGCGGAACTCGAAGCGACCACCCGCCACGACGTCAAGGCGGTTGAATACCTGGTTCGTGAACACGTGGACCGATTGGGGCTTTCGCGAATCGCCGAGTTGACTCACTTCGCCTGCACGAGCGAAGACATCAACAATCTTTCCTACGGAATTACCCTGGGCGCGGCTGTCCGCGAGGTGTGGCGACCGGCAATGACAGGCCTCGTTGACGCACTCACGTCACTGGCGAAGGCGCACCGCGACACCCCCATGCTGTCCAGGACGCATGGCCAAGCGGCAACTCCGACCACATTCGGCAAGGAAATCGCGGTATTTGTTCATCGACTAAACCGTGTGCTCGTGGATGTTGATGGCGTACAACTTTCGGGCAAATTCTCTGGAGCAACGGGAACGTTCTCGGCTCATGTGGCCGCGGCACCCGACGTTGATTGGGTTCGAATCTCGCGAGAGTTTGTCGAATCCCTTGGGCTCGAGTGGAACCCCCTGACGACGCAAATTGAGTCCCACGATTCTCAAGCAGCCCTGCTCAGCCGAATCAGTCACGTCAATCGAATTCTTCACAACCTCTGTACCGACATGTGGACCTATATCTCGCTCGGATACCTCACTCAGACGCCGGTCAATGGTGCGACCGGGTCATCGACGATGCCCCACAAGGTGAACCCGATTCGATTCGAGAACGCGGAATCCAACCTCGAGATCGCGTCGGCGTTGGGCGATGCTCTCTCCGCCACACTGGTGACATCGAGGCTTCAGCGTGATTTGACTGATTCGAGCGCTCAACGAAACCTCGGCGTCGCACTCGGACACTCACTGCTCGCGATTACGAACATCACGACGGGCCTCACCGAGATTGATGTGAACCGCGACTCATTATCGGCAGACCTGGAATCGAACCTCGAGGTTTTGGGTGAAGCCATTCAAACGGTTCTTCGCGCTGAACGAGTTGCAGGAACGACGACGATTGACAACCCGTATGAATTGTTGAAAGAACTGACCCGTGGCAAACGATTGAGCGCGAGCGACCTTCGGGCGTTTATCGAAGGGCTCGACATGTCCGCCGGAGGAAAACAGCGATTGTTGGAGCTCACTCCTGCGACGTATGTGGGTCTCGCGTCGCGGCTCGTCGACTATCTGCCTTAGTCGTGCGGGTTGTCGCCGGACTTCGGTAATTGCGGGCTCATCGCCAGAACAATCATGGCAAGCGTCACGATGGTGACGACGAAACCACCGCCGCCCGCGACGGCCGCAAGACTGATGTCACGAGTCACAACGAGAACAATTCCACCGAGGAAAAGCCCCGCTGTGAAAGCAAGGCCGACGAGTTCTGCTGGTCGGGTTTTATCGCTTCGCGCCACGTGGTTTCGCCTTCTTTTGGGGAGTTGCCTTCGTCGCGGCGGGTTTGCGGCCTGCCCGTGACTGTTTGATCCGCAGGTCAACGGCCGCAATCAGGCCAAAGATTCCGGCGATTATCGCCCATCCACCGGTCAACCCGGCTGCTGTCGTGTCCTCCGCATTGATGCTGAAAAAGAGGATGGAGAGTCCCGCTGCCAACACTGCGGTCGACCACAACCAAATGCGATCACCGCGAGTGAACGCTCGTGAGGTTTCGAATGCCACCAGTGCAATCGTGAGCGACAGGGCGGTGGCGGGTGACATCTTCCCCGCGAGCAGACCGAGTGCGGCCATCGCGGCGACAACGAGCGTCGACCACCACGCGAATTTGTTGATCATCGTGTCGGGTCCATCGCGAAATATCAGGGACACGACAACGACAACAATTAGCCAGCTCAACCCCGTGAACGTGGAGTGATCCTGGGTAAACGTAATGGCAAGCCCGGCGACGAGAGCTGCGACGTAGCGGCCGTAGGGTTGCGTCACACGACGAATCGTTTCCCACCTAGTGAGGATCGAACCAGCAACTGCCATGTATTTAGGATACGGGACTCTTGGACAGAGATTTTCTCGCTAAACGTTAGCCATATCGCTGAAGCGTGAATAGATTCCTTCGAACTGGACGCGAAGCACACGCATTTCACCGTTACGGTGCTTCGCAATGTGAATCTCGGCGTCGTTCCGGTTTTCGCCCTGTTCCGCAAAACGTTCGCGGTGGAGCAACAACACGATGTCCGCATCCTGCTCGAGTGAACCCGATTCGCGAAGGTTAGACAATTGCGGTTTCTTGTCGGGGGACTGTTCGGATCCACGGTTGAGCTGTGACAGAGCAACAACTGGTACTCCGAGTTCTTTCGCCAACAGCTTGAGCGATCGCGAGAATTCGGACACTTCCTGTTGGCGGTTCTCAACCTTTTTGCCACTCGTCATGAGTTGCAAATAGTCGATGATGACGAGTTTGATTCCGAGCTGGGCCTTCATGCGGCGGCACTTAGCGCGGATTTCCGACAACGTCAGGTTCGGGCTGTCGTCAATGTACAAGGGGGTTTGACCGATTCGAGCCTGCACCGAATTGATGCGCTTCCAGCCTTCGTTGTTCATCTCTTTGGACTTTCGGATGACCGTCAACGGGACACTGGTTTCGGCAGCAATAAGGCGTTGTGAAATTTCGGTCGCGCTCATTTCCAACGAAAAGAACACGGTCGGAACGTTCGACTTCAGTGCAGCCGATCGCGCGAAATCGAGCGCGAGGGTTGACTTTCCCAAACCCGGTCGAGCGGCAATCAGGACGAGTTGTCCTGGGTGCAGTCCGTTCGTGACGTCGTCGAGTTCGCGAAATCCAGTCGGAATATCGAGGCCCTCTTTGGCGGACTTCGCCTGGTGTTCCATTTCTTTGACCGCGATTTCCACCGCATCCCGGAGCATCAGTGCGTCCTGGGCGCCGGCCGCGCGACCGATCGAGAAGATTTCGACCTGTGCGTCGTTCAAAAGTTCGCTCGGGTCTCCTTCGGCGGCAAATCCCATCTGGGAAATTCGCGTTCCCGACTGGACGAGCTTTCGCAGAACCGCCTTGTCGGCGACGATGCTCGCGTAGTAACTAGCGTTCGCCGCCGTCGGCACCGAGGATTCCAAGGTGTGCAAATAACTTGCTCCGCCGATCTTGGCGAGGTTGCCTTCTCGGGTGAGCTGGTCGGTGATCATAATGACATCGGTCGGTTCCGACCGTGAAAAGACCGCGTTAATCGCGTTGAAGATGATTTCATGCTTGGGGTAATAGAAGTCCTCGGCGCGGACGAGTTCCAGCACCTCAACGATTGCGTCTTTCGATAGCAGCATCCCGCCCAGTGTGCTCATTTCAGCGGCCTGGTCGTTCGGAGGTACACGAGTGTCACCCGTACCTTCGGGGACGAGTTCGAGCTGCGGTCCGGCCATCGGTGATCACCTCCTGGGTTTGGGGTAGGTCGGGATATTCAGTATGCGGTCGACGTGTGACATCACTCAACGCCACGCCATACGCCTGCTGTGAACGCTACGTTTCGGCAATAGTCGACGCAACTTGCCCTGGGGATAACTATGTGGAGAGGATGTGAACCACGCCGAATAAACCTGTGGAATGCATGTGGAGAAGTGTGGATAACACTCGCCCGCGAATAATAAATATGTGCTCTGACCGAGTGTTTTACTTGCTGTCACCTTGTGGGGAAAGTTGTTTAGAGTTTAGGTTGAACCTTTAGGTTTTCCACACGCTGGGGTGTCGATAAACGTGCCGGCGCCCGCCACCGTAAACGATGGCGGGCGCCGAATCACATGGCTCTGTCGGTTATTTGCGAGCAACAACCTTGAGTGCCAGGGTGGCCGATACGCCGTCGTGCAAGCGAACGGTCGCCGAGTAAGCGCCGGTCGACTTGATCGGAGTAGCGAGCTCGATTGTTCGCTTGTCGATTTCACCGAGTCCCGCGTCAGAGACGGCGGCGGCGATGTCGGAGGTCTTGACCGAACCAAACAAACGACCTTCGGAACCAGCCGAAGCGGCGACGGTAATCGTCGCGCCCTCGAGCTTGGCCTTGAGTGCTTGAGCGTCGTCAAGCGAAGCCATCGCACGCGTTGCGCGAGCCTGCTTGATATCCGTTACCTGCTTTTCGCCACCGCGGGTCCAATGGATTGCGAAACCCTGAGGAACCAGATAGTTACGGGCGTAGCCGGTTTTGACGTCGACGACATCACCAGCGGATCCGAGGCCTGTGACCTCGTGGGTGAGAATGAGTTTTGCCATTGTCGTACTCCTTAACGGCCAGCGCCGGCGTAGGGGAGAAGTGCCATTTCACGAGCGTTTTTGACCGCGCGCGCGATGAGGCGCTGCTCTTGGACCGAAACGCCGGTGATACGGCGCGAACGGATCTTGCCGCGCTCCGAGATGAACTTGCGAAGGGTGGCGACGTCTTTGTAATCGATGACGTCGACCTTGATTGCGCGTGCGGGGGGAAGCGCCTTGGCGCCCTTGCCCACGCGCGGCTTGCGGCGGTCGCCGGTTGCCTTTCCTGCCATGGTGTTAATCCTTTTCGTGAAGTGTTAGTTAGAACGGAGCGTCGTCGTTGGACGGTTCGGGTGCACCAGCACCCCAAGGGTCTGCTCCACCTGCGGCCGGTGCCGAGGTGGCCCAGTCGTTTCCGCCAACGGGCGCGGACCAATCGGCGTTTCCACCAGCATTCGAGCCGGAACCCGGTGCACGGGTGACGGCAGCGGTCGCATAACGAAGCGATGGACCAATTTCGTCAACTTCGAGTTCGATCGAGGTGCGCTTTTCGCCCTCTTTCGTTTCAAAGGAACGCTGACGAAGTCGACCCGTCGCAACGACGCGCGAACCCTTGGTGAGGGACGACGCGACGTGCTCGGCGAATTCGCGCCACACGCTCGCACGAAGGAACAGCGCTTCGCCGTCCTTCCATTCGTTGCTGGCGCGGTCGAACGTCCGTGGGGTCGACGCAATCGTGAAGTTCGCGACGGCCACGCCGTTCTGGGTATAGCGAAGTTCCGGGTCGGCGGTGAGGTTGCCGACGACTGTGATGACGGTGTCGTTAGCCATGCTGATTACTCCACGGCCGCGGTGACGGCTTCGGCCGCTTCCGCAGCTTTCGACGCGATACGGGCAACGGCCTCGTCGGCACGCAGAACCTTGGTTCGCATGATCGACTCGTTGAGTCGAAGCTGGCGCTCGAGTTCTTGCGTTGTCGCGGGGTCCGCGGTGAAGTTCACGACGGCGTAAATGCCTTCGCTCTTCTTCTGGATTTCGTAGGACAAACGACGGCGGCCCCAAATATCGACGTTGTCGACGGTTCCACCACCACTCGAGATGACCTTGAGGAACTTCTCAAGCGTCGGTTCGACGGTGCGCTCATCGACCTCGGGGTCGAGAATCACCATTATTTCGTAGGGATGCATGACGTAACCCACCTCCTCTGGACTCAGCGGCTACAGACTTTCTGTAGCAGGAGGGTTGTGCATCTAGCGTGTGTCGCCCAGTGGGCAACCGTCCAAGAATAGCCCACATTGGGGTTTAGGACAATTCGCGACCAGCCGCCCAAGCCCGAAGACGTTGTTCTGCCTCTTTTTCGCCTAGGGGTCCTTCGTCGAGTCGAAGTTCCATGAGAAACGCGCGCGCCTCGCCAACGATCCTTCCAGGTCCAACATCCAGGATTGTCATGATCTGCTCCCCATCGAGGTCGGGTCGAATCGCGTCGATTTCCTCGCGTTCTCGAATGTCCGCGATTCGCGCTTCCAAATCGCTGTAGGCAGAATCCATGAGCGCGAGCTTCCGGTCGTTTCGCGTGGTGACGTCGCTGCGAACCAGAATGTGCAGTCGCTCGAGTTCCTCGCCCGCATCCCTGACATAACGCCGGACCGCCGAATCGGTCCAGGCGCCCTCGCTATAGCCGAAAAACCGAAGATGAAGGCGAATGAGGTTGCACACCCTGGAAATCGTGTCGTTATCGAATCGAAGGGCTTGCAATCGTTTCTTCGCCAAACGAGAGCCGGCGACGTCGTGACCGTAAAACGTGACGGCCTTTGACGAGTCGAACGATCGGGTTGCTGGCTTTCCAATGTCGTGAAGAAGTGCGGCAAGGCGGCCAATCACATCGGGTGGCGAATCGGGAAAGCGTTCACGTTCGACCGCGATCGACTTCGTCACAACGGTCAAGGAGTGTTCGTACACGTCTTTATGGCGACCGTGTTCATCATGCTCGCGAATAAGTAACGGAATTTCGGGAAGAACGTGGTCGAGGATTCCTGTCTCGACGAGTATTCGAATGCCGGGAATCGGGTTATCAGCACTAAGTAACTTGGTGAATTCATCCCGAATCCGCTCTGGGCTGATCATCTGAATCGAATCCGCGAGCGCCGTCATCGCAGTTGTCACCTCGGGTGCCAATTGAAAACCGAGTTGAGCGGTGAATCGCGCGGCACGCATCATGCGTAACGGGTCATCAGCGAAGGACTGCTCGGGTGTACCGGGGGTCACCAATCGACGCTCGACAAGGTCGTCGAAACCACCGCTGGGGTCGACCAGGGTGAGTTCGGGAAGAACGAGAGCCATTGCATTGACGGTGAAATCACGACGACGAAGGTCGTCTTCGATCGTCGTCCCGAACGCAACAAGCGGCTTGCGGGTTTCGCGATCGTATTCATCGCTTCGATAGGTCGTGATCTCGATGCGCTCGCCGGCGATCAGGGCGCCAATGGTTCCAAAGTCTCGGCCGATATCCCACGTCGTTGACGAAATCGGCGTCACAATCCGCAGGATCTCGTCGGGTTTCGCATTCGTCGCAAAGTCAAGGTCCGTCAACTCTCGACCAAGGAACGCATCGCGGACAGGTCCACCAACTAAGGCGAGTTCACATCCCGCTTCGACAAAAGCAGCGGTCAACGTCGAAACGCTTCCGCTGGTGGCGAGGGCAGTCAATCTCGCCATGGCCTCCGCCACGCTCTCCATATTGCTTCAGTCTAGACTTACCGTTATGTCGGCCGTCGGAGGAGCAGAAGTTCGTCGCGCACGCGTCGGTCCGAGTGTTCTTCTTGCATTGATAATGTCCCTGATCGGTTTTTCGAATGCGACTGCGGCCCCTCAACATCAAGCGACCTTCAGCGTTCTTGTTCCGATTGTCGCCCCAACCGGCGGCGCCGACCTGCTCACCGCCGAGGAATTAACAGCGTTGACGGCACCGGATGGTTCCTGGGCGGTACTCGCCCGGGCAGCGATTTCGCACGGGGCGACCCTGGCAATCGACTCTCGAATTGTCACGAGTGTAGAGGCCCTCGGGCCGGATGCGCCTGTTGCGGCCACCTCGTGGCTTGAGTCAGTCAAACAGAGTGGTCCGGTGTATCTGGCGTGGGGAAACGCCGATCCCTTTGTATTGGCAATGACGAATCCGCCGTTTCGGGTCTCGACAATCCAATTGAGCGAGATTTCGGGAATTCCAGCTGGATCCATCGTGGGATGGCCGAGTGGACTCGGAGGAAATGATCGAAGTCTCCGCGCGATCCAACAACTGGGTTACACGTCACTGATAACGGATGATGAGATCTTCCCTGACACTCCCGGAGCGATTTCACACGAAGTCAGCGCGAAGGTCGCCGAAGCCGTTGCGCCTGGCTCCAGCACCGACATTCGCGCGTTGGCCATGCGCCTTCGATTGGATGGTGGGGCTGTCTTGGCCTTTCCGCGAGACACGCATGCGATTGATTCACGACGGGCGACCGCGCTTCTCGATGCGCTGTTCGCCAATGGCAGTCGCGCACGCCGATTCATGCCAACGGACGTGGCCAACGTCGGTACGTTCGTCGTTCATGACGTTCCAGAGGTTCCGATTCGGCTCCTGATGATGCATCACCGAACGGACAAACTCGTATCGTCCATCGCCATGGATCCAACCGTCATCTCGACGCCCCGCCTTCGTCGTTTGTGTGTTGTCGCTGGAGGTATTGGGGGCGAGAACTTTGCTGCAAACGTCAGGAGTCTCGTGAGGAACGAAAATTCCTACGAGGAGTTCGTCACTTTTTCCCTGGGAAGTGATTTCACCGTCCTCGCGAATTCCACCGAGCTTCCACTGACCGTCACGAACTCCACGTCGTCCGATGTCACGGTTGTTGCGACCGTCAATGCAACGTCGGGAATCGTGCGGATCGACAAACCGACTCAAAAAGTTGTGGTGCCCGCGGAGTCGAGTGTGCAGGTGACATTCCCCATGTCGTCGGTTGCCAACGGGCGAACGTCTCTTCGTGCGACGCTGAACACCACCACTGGATTACCGATCAGCGAACCCGCGTACGTTGAAATGGACGTTCAAGCGCAGTGGGAGGGTGTGACCCTCTTTGTCTTCGTCGGTGTCGTTTCGGCGATGCTGGGCATCGGAATCATCCGCCAAGTTCGAGACCGACGTAAACCCCGATGAATCAGCGAATAGGACGGTCCTCCCTGGTGCTCGCATCGGGAACAATCGTTTCTCGAATACTTGGATTCATCAGTGCGGTTGTGCTCGCTCGAACCGTCGGACTCATCGGTTCGGGCGCGGACGCCTTCGCACTTGCGAACCAATTACCCAACAACGTGTACGTCATCGTCGCCGGGGGAGTCCTCAGTGCTGTTCTCGTCCCACAGATCGTCAAGGCGCAACTCCACGACGACGGTGGCGAAAAATACATCAATCGACTGTTGACCCTTGGGCTCACCGTGGTCTTGGCGGTGACGGCTCTAGCGGTTGCAACGGCACCGCTGCTCGTCGGTCTGTACACGCAACACACCTCCAGCGGTGGCGGGTTTGCGCAAACGGATCTCGATCTCGCGACCGCCTTTGCGTGGTGGTGCCTTCCCCAGGTCTTCTTCTACGCCGCGTACACACTGATCGGTGAGGTACTCAACGCGAAAGGTCTCTTCGGTCCGTTCACCTGGGCTCCGGCGCTCAACAACATTGTCGCGATTGCGGGCATGGTGTGGTTCGGCTCTGTTTTTACAGGGAACGTCGCTGTTGCGACCGACTGGAATCCGACCGAAATCTCAATCCTCGCTGGTACCGCAACCCTGGGTGTCGTCGTTCAAGCAACAGCGTTGTTTGCTTTTCTCGGGCGAGCGGGAATCCGATTCCGTCCCGATTTCCGTTTCCGTGGTGTCGGGCTGGGTGCGACAACCCGTCTCGCGGCCTGGACGTTCGGCATGATCGTAGTCACGCAACTCGCTGGAGTGCTGCAGAGCAACATCGCGTCACTCGCCACCGCGTTCGGAGCGCCGGGTATGGCGGTTCTTCGATTCGGATGGCTCGTCTTCATGCTCCCCCACTCGGTCATCACGGTTTCTCTGGGTACCGCGTATTTCACTCGAATGAGTACAAACGCTCGTGACAAGAAATGGGATTTGCTCGGGGCAGACATCCGCGAATCCCTGAGTCGTATCTCAATGTTTATGGTGATCAGTGCGGCGGTTCTGTGGCTCACGTCGAATTTTATTGCGAGTGTTTTCGCGTCCGAGGCTGGGACGGGAATGTCTAACGTCATTGCGCTCTTTGCTATCGGACTCGTCCCGTTTGGCATGGCCTTTGTTTTGCAACGCGTCTTTTACGCGCTTGAAGACACTCGGACGCCATTCTTTATTCAGCTCGTCCAATCGACCGTGTTTGCCATCGGTGCGTTGATCGTCGGAGCAGGGCCGGTCTCGCAGATTGCGAACGGTATTGCAATCAGTATGAGCGCCGCGACGATTGTCCAAGCATCCCTTTTAGGAATTCTGTTGCACAGGCGGCTTGGGCAATTTGGCGGAATTGCTCTCCTAGCAAACATTGGCAAGTACCTGTTTGTGGTGCTGCCGGCAGTGGGCACCGGTTTTGTTGTTCGGGACGCACTTCAACCTTTCGACACATCGCTGGGGCTCGCGATCGTGTGTGCGGCGACTATCGGCCTCGCAATGGGCGCGGTGTACGTGGTGGTGCTCAGGCTGGTGAAAGACCCTTCCGTTCGAGATCTGCTCGCGCCGTTCCGTCGCCGCGGGAATAAGCGACCATAAACTCGGACTACGAGTGTTGTCGAAAGGACCATCGTGCGCGACCTTGTCATCATCGGATCCGGACCAGCCGGTTATACCGCCGCCATCTATGCAGCGAGGGCCGATCTAAAGCCGCTCGTCATCACCTCGAGCGTCGAGATGGGGGGCGACCTCATGAAGACGACCGACGTCGACAACTTCCCCGGCTTCGCCGACGGAGTCATGGGTCCCGACCTGATGATGAGTATGCAGGCACAAGCCGAACGTTTCGGTGCGGAATTGGTTTTCGATGATGCAACATCCGTCGACCTCGAGGGTCCGGTCAAGAAGATCACGCTGGGAAACGGTGACGTCATCGAGTCGAAGGCGGTCATTCTTTCGATGGGTAGTCAGTATCGTCACCTCGGTCTCGATGACGAAAAGCGATTGTCGGGATTCGGGGTCTCGTGGTGCGCAACCTGTGACGGTGCGTTTTTTCGAAACCGAGCCGTCGCGGTCGTCGGTGGCGGTGACTCGGCGATGGAGGAAGCAACGTTCCTGACGAAATTCGCGGACACTGTTTATCTCGTCCACCGATCGGACAACTTTCGTGCCTCGCCAGCGATGCTCGCGCGGGCCAAAGCTGACCCCAAAATCACATTCATTACGGGTGCGGCGGTTACCGGAATTCTTGGTGCGGATACCGTTGCCGGGATCACGCTTGACATGGCTGATGGTTCGACCAAAACGCTGGACATCGACGGACTGTTCGTCGCAATTGGGTCGGACCCTCGCACCGCGCTCGTCGCATCGCAAGTGAAACTCACCGAAACCGGGAATGTGGCGGTTGATGGCCGGTCGTCGCGAACCAGTCTCGACGGGGTCTTCGCGGCCGGCGACCTCATTGACCCGACCTACCGCCAAGCAGTCGTGGCTGCCGGTTCCGGCGCAGTCGCCGCGATGGATGCCCAGCACTTTATTGAATCACGTGCCCATTAGTGCGCGGATAGACTGGGGACACAACTCGAAGGGAACACCATGAGCGCTCGCGATGTCACCGATGCCACATTTGCCGCCGAAGTTCTGCAGAACAGTAAGCCAGTAATCGTTGACTTCTGGGCACCGTGGTGTGGACCGTGTCGTGCGGTTTCTCCGATCCTTGATGCCATCGCCGAGGCTCACGCCGACAAGATTGACATCGTCAAATTGAACGTAGACGAATTCCCGGATCTCGCTGTCGAGTACAACATTCTCAATATTCCCGCTATGAAGGTTTTTCAGGGCGGAGAAGTCGTGAAGACAGTGGTTGGCGCTAAGCCCCGGCCGGCTCTCGAACAGGATCTCGCGGAATTTCTCGCGTAATCTCGCGTCTGCGGGGCCTAATCCACGAGCCAATTAGGTCGTCAACGATATAAAAAGTGACCTGACC
>Ga0209189_1000545_pt1 | contig 31227 bp, 25 predicted proteins | sample C_130820_EF_Meta_FD_187308 | JGI IMG/M metagenome (GOLD analysis project Ga0209189, IMG submission 187308) | Freshwater microbial communities from Lake Croche, Canada to study carbon cycling - C_130820_EF_MetaG (SPAdes) (version 3) | ecosystem: Environmental > Aquatic > Freshwater > Lake... | reverse complement strand
CCATCTCTGGTGGAACAGCTCTCGGAACTGGTACGGGATTTAGCCAAACACCTGCCTCCACATTAACTTATTATGCTTCTTGCGAAAATGTTAGCTGTAAAAGTTCAAGAGTGGCAACAAGCCAAGTGACAGTCACGTCACAACCGACAAATCCGACTGCTGTTTCGGTCAATAACACAAATATTTGCTCAGGTTCATCAGTTGCTTTGAATGCAACTTGTGCATCTGGAACTATTACTTGGTATAATGCTTTAACTGGTGGTACGAGTCTCGGAACAGTTACGGGGCTAAGCCAAACACCTGCTTCGACGATAACTTATTATGCTTCTTGCGAAAATGTTAACTGTAAAAGTTCAAGAGTGGCAACAAGCCAAGTGACAGTCACGACACAACCAACAAATCCAACCGCTGTTTCGGTAAATAACACAAATATTTGCTCAGGTTCATCAGTTGCTTTGAATGCAACTTGTGCATCTGGAACTATTACTTGGTATAATGCTTCAACTGGTGGTATGAGTCTCGGAACTGGTACGGGGCTAAGCCAAACACCTGCATCCACAATAACTTATTATGCTTCTTGCGAAAATGTTAGCTGTAAAAGTTCAAGAGTGGCAACAAATCAAGTGACAGTCACGGCACCACCGACAAATCCAACCGCTGTTTCGGTCAATAACACAGATATTTGCTCAGGTTCATCAGTTGCTTTGAATGCAACTTGTGCATCTGGAACTATTACTTGGTATAATGCTTCAACTGGTGGTACGAGTCTCGGAACTGGTACGGGGCTTAGCCAAACAATAAACTCTACTATTACTTACTATGCTTCTTGTGAAAATACAAATTGTAAGAGTGCAAGAATAGCGACAAGTCAAGTGACAGTCACTGCACAACCGACAAATCCGACTGCTGTTTCAGTAAATAATACTAATATTTGTGCAGGAAACTCAGTTTCTTTGGCTGCAACTTGTGCTACTGGAACTATCACTTGGTATAATACTTCAAATAGTGGGACTGCACTCGGAACTGGTACTGGATTTAGCCAAACACCTGCTTCCACAATAACTTATTATGCTTCTTGTGAAAATACAAATTGTAACAGTGCAAGAATAGCGACAAGTCAAGTGACAGTGATACCACAAACAAGCTCTATAACATCCAATATTTCGACTGGCACTTCAATAGTGCAAGTTACCCAAACAATAAATGCAAGTAATAAAATTATTTCACCTGCAAACGTAACCTATAAAGCAGGAAATTCAATTTCTTTAAATAATGGATTTGAAGCTCAAACTGGAAGTGTCTTTGTGGCACAGATTCAGGGGTGTAATTAGTATGTATTTAAAGTAAAAAGGCTCTATTCTTATCGGAATAAAGCCTTTTTTATACATAATTATTTATTTTCCGTTTACAATTGGTGAAACTTTCATCCCAATCAATTCGATGGCTTTCATTAGCTTTTCGTGCGTCAAACCTGCATTATCCATTTGGAATGTTACCCTTGTAATTCCGCCCAGTGCTTCACTATGACGAAGGATTTTCTCAGCTACCTCTTCGGGATTTCCTATCAAAAATGCTCCGAGTTTAGTTGTTTGTGAATCAAAATGTGAACGCTGAACTGGAGGCCAGCCTCTTTCTTTACCTATATTAGTAAACATTTCAGCATAACCTGGGTAAAATTCTTCGTGGGCTTCTTCGGTAGTTTCGGCAACATACCCGAGTGAATGTAAGCCAACTTCCAAAGTTTCGAGCGAATGTCCTGCCTTCAAACCTGCATTTCGATAAAGGTCAATTAATGGTCTGAAACGATGTGTTTCTCCACCGATAATAGCCACCATTAAGGGCAAACCCAACATTCCTGCACGCACAAATGATTGGGGTGTACCGCCCACTCCAATCCAAATTGGCAGTTTATCTTGCAAAGGCCGCGGATAAATCGCTTGATTATACAATGCTGGGCGAAACTTTCCTTTCCAGTTTACTATTTCATTTTCTCTAATTTTGAGTAAAAGTTCTAATTTTTCGGTGAAAAGCTCGTCGTAATCTTCTAATTTCAAACCAAAAAGCGGAAAAGCATCGGTAAACGATCCACGTCCCACAACCATTTCGGCACGGCCTTGTGAAATTAAGTCAAGCGTAGCAAAGTTTTGAAATGCTCTTACTGGATCAATCGCACTCAAAACCGTAACGGCACTTGTGAGTTTTATTCGTTTGGTTCGAGCAGCAGCGGCGGCCAAAATCATTGTTGGAGCCGAATCAAGAAATTCCTTACGATGGTGTTCACCAATGCCAAAAACATCAAGTCCGACTTCATCAGCTTTTTGTATTCTTTCAAGTAATTCCCTTATCGACTGTTCGCTACTAATCGTCTCGCCTTGGTTGTTCTTTAAAACCGCCGCAAAACTATCAATTCCTATTTCCATGCTGCTATAAAACTTTTAGGGCTTTTATTTCTTTTTTACTCCTTCACCAAATCAACCAATAAATCAACCCATGCTTCCGAATCATTCAAACTTTCAACAAGTACCCAATGTTCACCGCCTTTTTCTTCAAACATTTCTTTATATTCTTCTGCAACTTCAATCGTTGTTTCCAAACAATCGGCCACAAAAGCAGGCGAAAATGCCAAAACTCGCTTGATACCTTTTTCAGCTAGATCCTTTACAACATCATCCGTATAAGGTTGTACCCAAGGATCACGCCCCAAACGCGACTGAAAACAAGTTGTATAAGTACCTTCTTCCAAACCTAATTCTGCAACCAAAAGTCGGGTAGTTTCAAAGCATTGAGCTCTGTAGCAATGCTGATTAAGAGCATGAATCGTATCGCAACAGCTACCCAATTTACAAGTTTCACCTGTGCAATCTCCTTTCCTTATTTGGCGAGCAGGCAAGCCGTGATAACTAAAAACAATGTGTTCAAAACTCTCTTTATCAAGGTGTTTTCTTGCATTATTAGCAAATGCTTTGATAAATTTCGGGTAATGATAGAAATAGTTTTTTATCTTAATTTCGGGAATTACCTGCCATTTTGTAACTAATCGCATTACTTCTTCATAAACCGAACCAGTTGAAGCCGAAGCATATTGTGGAAAAAACGGAATGACAATAATATTGTTCAAGCCCATTTGCTTAAACTCAGCCAAACCAGATTCGATGCTTGGACTTTGGTAACGCATCGCCAATTTTACTACGTATTCATTACCCAAAGCTGTTTGTAATTGCTTTTCGTTTGCTTCACCATAAATTTTTAGTGGTGAACCTTTCTCTGTCCAAAGTTCTTTATAGATTTTGGCAGATTTTGGGGCTCTAAATGGGGCAATAATTAAATTTACCAATGCCCAACGAGGAATAAAAGGAAAGTCAATCACTCGACCATCCATTAAGAATTCTCGTAAATATTTTCTTACATCAGGTACCCTCGGGCTATCCGGCGTACCTAGGTTTACTATCAAAACACCTGTTTTTCCAACCATTTCTTCAAATAATATAGAATTAAGAATGAGAATCTAAAATTCTTATTTCTTATTTCTTAATTTAAAACTCTATTTTGTCTTTTTTCTTGTTATAATCTTTTGCTTTGCTGAAATCTGGCTTTTTGAAATCGTTGTAAATTGATTCTGGTAAAGCCTCAAAAACCTTAATTTCAGTCAAATCACGGTCTCCACGCTCTCCTGATAAGATAATTTTACCATAAACTTTATATTCTGTCCATGGGCGAATAAAACCTGGTTTTTCGTCAGTAGATTTTGCAAAATATGCCCATTGAGTCAATAAATTACTTTCTTTTTCAACCCAGACTTTATACATATTGTTTGGCGTGTTGCCTACTTCCTTGAAAGTCATTTGCAATAAATACGCTTCTTTACCTGCTTCGGTTTTTTCTTCACCCAAATATTTGAGCGTTACTCCATTATCTTTTAACTTAAAAGGCATTGTCAACCAATATGAGTCATTTATCCAAGCACCTTTGCCTACTTTCATATATTTCTTAACCGAATCAGCGGCCATTTGTTCGGCTCCGTACTTAAAAACTTTTCCAGTATCGGTATTGATATTCATTAAAATTACTGACTTATCTTTTGGAAAATCAATTCTAACATTTCCTGTCCACTTATCCCAAGTGAGTGTTCTTGCACCGAAGAAATTCCATGTGATGTGGCGAGTTTCATCCCAAGCATTTTTGCCTCCCATGGCCGCCATTACTTTATCAGCAATTTCAATAGATTTTATATCAGAAGTTTCTTGAGCGGTAATAGAATGGCTAATCAATGCTATAATGCAGAAAAACAGTAGTTTTTTCATAGAAAAATTAACTTTAAAGGTTTATATAATAATGAATTTTAAAAAAAAGAACGAATCGACAACTGTGTTTATTTATAGTTTACCGTTAGATAAATTTTATGACGAATATCATATAATATTTTTGGCGAATATTCGCTTTATACACTAACTTTGCTAGATCAACACAAAACTCCAAAAAAATGAATACTTCATCAATTTCATCGACACCAATAATGCCAATCTCTAATGAAACTGTAAATATTATAGATTTGTTACGAGAGATTGGTATGCAAGAAGTTACAAACAACGTTTTTACCTTACCAAAAAAGAAGAAAAAATGAAATAGTCGATAGTCTATACTCCACAGTCGACAGTTTTTAACTTTATAAGTTGCTAACTGTTGACCGTGGACTGTTGACAATCGACTGACTAATAAGCTCTCACCAGTTTGCCTTCCATAAAGTTGACGAACGCACGGTTCACTACTCTATTTCCACCAGGAGTTGGATAATTTCCTGTAAAATACCAATCGCCTAAGTGATTCGGACAAGCCTTGTGCAAATTTTCAACTGTCTGATAAATCATCGAAACCTCAGCTATCATATTTTCAGGTGTCACAATTTCAGCAACTTTCTGAGAAATTTCTTCATCAGTAAATTTACTATATAGTTGCTTCACAAAATTTTCATCATAAGCATTATCGGTTTGCAATGCTCCAACACTTTGAGCATAAACTTCCTGCTTCATATATTCGATACCATTCTGACGCAATAAATCAAGCATCGCTCTGAATGCTACAAAATCTTTCATCTTCGACATATCAATTCCATAACAGTCAGGATAACGAATTTGTGGAGCTGACGATACAATAATGATGCGTTTTGGACTCAGACGGTCGAGCATTTTTAAGATACTCTTTTCAAGTGTAGTACCACGCACAATCGAATCATCAATCAAAACTACGGTATCAATACCTTTACGGATAACTTCGTAAGTCATTTCATAAACGTGCGAAACCATTTCATCACGTTCATCATCATTGGTGATGAATGTACGTAGTTTTACATCTTTCGACACTAATTTTTCAATTCTTGGACGAAACGACAAAACTTTTTTAATTTCTTCGGGCGACATATTGCCTTCGGTAATGCGTTTCAATCGCCAATCGGCCAAATATTGCTCTAAACCTTCAACCATTCCAAAAAATACACTTTCGGCCGTGTTTGGAATATATGAGAAAACTGTATTTTCAAGGTCATAATTAATTTCCTCTAAAATCTGTGGAATCAATAATTGACCAAGTTTTTTACGCTCTTCATAAATCTGAGGGTCAGAGCCACGAGAGAAATAAATACGCTCAAAACTACACGATTTTTTCTCTAATGGTTTCATTATCTGAAACTCATTATATTCGCCATGCTTATCAATAATCAAAGCATTTCCTGGCTGAACTTCCTTAATATCATCATAATTGGCGTTGAAAGCAGCTTTAATAGCCGTTTTTTCAGAAGCTACAATTACCACTTCATCATTTGCCCAATAGTAAGCTGGACGAATTCCCGCAGGGTCACGCACAACAAACGAAGCACCAAAACCCGTAACACCAGCCATTGCATAACCGCCGTCGAAATCACGGCAAGCACGGTGCAATACTCTTGGCAAATCCATGTTATCTTCGATAATATCAGAGAGAGCAGGGTTTTCGTAGATTCCTTTGAAGCGGTCGAATACTCTTTGGTTTTCTTCATCGAGGAAGTGTCCGATTTTCTCCATTACGGTTACGGTATCTCCTAAATCTTTCGGGTGCTGACCCAATTTTACTAATTTATGGAAAAGTTCTTCGGCGTTGGTCATGTTGAAATTTCCTGCTACCAACATATTTCGGCTACGCCAGTTGCTCTGACGCAGCATCGGATGGCAATTTTCAATTTCATTCTTTCCGTGTGTACCGTAGCGAAGGTGTCCAAGCCAAACTTCGCCTGAATAAGCTACGTTTTCCTGCAACCATTCAGCATTTTTAAATTTATCGGGATTGTTACGGAGAACATCTTTGTATTTTTCGTTAATCTTATTGAAAATATCAACAATTGGTCGATTTTCAACAGAACGATAGCGACTAATATAACGATGGCCTGGAGCAACATCCAATTTTACATTTCCGACTCCTGCTCCATCTTGGCCACGATTCGATTGTTTTTCCATCAATACATACAATCGTTGAATGCCGTAAAGAGGCGTACCGTATTTATCGATGTAGTATTGAAGTGGTTTGCGAAGACGAACAAGGGCAATGCCACATTCGTGTTTAATTGCGTCGCTCATTGGGAATTTTTGGAGATTGGTTAAGCAAAGTTCTAAAGAATATACGTTCCTTGCAAAGAAAAAGTTCTATTTGTTTTATGCAAATATTAAGTCAACATTACTAAGTTTTACATTATCTAAATATAAGAAAATATTTTCTTTAAATAAGGCTAATTTAAACTAATTTCAAGCTTTCAATCAAATTAATCAGCTCACTCGGACGCATAAATAAGTAGATGATAAAAAATAGAAATATTAGCAAAAAACCATTTCGAATAAAGCCGATTTGAAAGTATCTAACCCCAATTTTAGGTTCTTTAAAAATCATAAAATAAGGAATCTTGATATAATAAAATATCGAAATGGCGGTATTTAGCAAGCCAAATATCAGTACAACTAACAGCATATTGCTGCCTGAAGTTTGGTAAGATTCCCACAAAGCAGTAAAAAGGAGCAGTTTTCCGGTAAAACCAACAGTTGGTGGTAAGCCGACCAACGCAATCATAATTATAACAGCTGCCAAGCCTAGAAATATATTTTCCTGTCCCAAACCTCGCAGACTTTCAAGTTCGTAGCTTTCAGTTTTTAGGGCCAATAAATCTATCAACAAGAATGCCGCAAGCGTAATGAAAAGATAAGTAGTGATATAGAAAATTGTTGATTGAATACCAATCGCATTAGTTGCCAATAAACCCACCAACATAAAGCCAGCATGAGCGATTGTTGAGTAACCGAGCATACGTTTAGTATTTGTTTGCCACAAGGCTGAAAAATTACCAATTGTGATAGATGCCATGATTATGATGGCCATTATCATTCGAAAGTCGATACTCAATGAACTGAAAAGGCGAATCAAAACAAGAATTACGGCAGCTTTTGGTGCAATTGACAAAAATGAAACGATTGGTGTTGGAGTAGCTTCATAAACATCGGGTGTCCAACTATGAAACGGAACTGCAGAGAGTTTAAAAAGTAGTCCACCGATTGCCATAAAAACTGCAATTTGTGCAATCCAAGTAGGATTTTGACCTAAGAAAGTAGTAAATTCTTGTCCTACGAAATTGAGTGTACCCGTCATTCCATAAAGCAACGAAATACCATAAAGCATGATAGCTGAACTCGTTGCTCCAAACAAAAGGTATTTGATACCAGCTTCGCTATTGTCTTTTCCTTTATTAAAAACTACTAATATATATGAGCATATTGAAACCATTTCAAGCGAAACATAAAGCAAGAGCCAGTTTGTGGTCATGGTCATGATGAATAATCCCCAAACCAAAGCCATAAAAATGGCGTAGAACTCCCCTACCACTTTATAGCCCAACACCCACACATGAATCAAAACCGCTACCGATGCAATTGAAATAATAACTTTAAAGAATAAACTGATGGAATCTAAATAAATCAATTGTCCAAAAAGTACACTCTCAGACCCAGAATACTCGGTATAGAATCCAAATAAGGCATAAAACACAAAACCCATACTAATTAATACGCTAATTATTAGTACATTAAATAGCTTATAAGTACGTTCAGCATCTAATTTTTGAGTAAAAGCAATAGTAGCTACAATCACCAAAAACACTACTCCAAAGAGCAAGTCAGGCAAAAGCATGCGTGAACTAAAGAGAATATGTGATAATTTTTCGAGCATTGAATACTTTAATGTTGGCTAAAAAAAAGTGTGGCACATCTAACATTCAAACCTGACCACAAAAAAATGTGCTACAACTGATGTAACTTTCCAATCTAAAACCCATTTAAAAAAGCTTTCACTGATTCGCCTGAAATATCAAATATTAGGCTTGGAAAAATACCAAAAATGATTGATAGGGCTGAGAGTGAATAAAGCATTACTATTTCACGAAAATCAAGGTCTTTCATATTTTCTTCTTGGGTACGATTTGCCCAAAACGTTCCAAAAAACATCTTTTGCAATGTCCATAGGAAATAACCAGCCGAAAGCACTATGCCTAACATAGCGAGCATCGAAACCCAATCAGGTAAAATTTCTGATTGAAAACCACCCATGATTGTAAAAAATTCGCCCATAAAACCTGGCAAAGTCGGCAAACCTAAAGCTCCAAAAAATGCAACGGCAACAGCCAAAGTAAAATAAGGCATGGCACTTGACAAACCTCTAAAATTTTCGATAAGTCGGTTATGCGTTCGGTCATAGATTAATCCGGCCACCAAAAATAACATAGCAGAAACCAATCCATGACCAAACATTTGATAAATTGCACCATTTACACCTTCAACGGTAAATGAAGCCAAGCCTAAAAGTACAAATCCCATGTGTGAGATGGACGAATAGGCAATCATTTTTTTCAAATCTTCTTGTGCAAGAGCATTTAAAGCACCATAAATAATTGAAATGACACCTGCACCCGCTACAATATAAGTAAATTGATATGCTATATCGGGGAAGAAACCATAAGCTATACGAATGAAACCGTAAGCACCAACTTTCAATAAAATACCAGCTAAAACCACAGAAATTGGCGTTGGAGCTTCAACGTGTGCATCAGGCAACCATGTATGAAAAGGTACAGATGGCAATTTTATGCCAAAACCTACTATTAATAATATAAAAGCAAAAAGTCGGGCTGGCATCCCAAAAATCATTTGCTTTTCGAAAGGGTTCAAAATACTATGAGGAATATAGTTCTTAAAATCAGTCAATTGTCGAAAATCAAAGGTGTGAACAGTTCTGCCCATTTCTTGCGAGAAAAACGAATCTTTGACTGACATGGACAAGCCAATCATCACAATTAGAATGAGTATCGAGCCAACCAATGTATAAATAAAGAACTTAATTGCTGCATATTCTCGGCGTTCGCCTCCCCAAATTCCGATTAGGAAATACATTGGAAGCAACATAAATTCGAAAAACAAAAAGAATAAGAAAAAATTAATTGATACAAAACAACCGATAATACTTCCTGAAAGTAATAAGTATAATGAATGATAAGCTTTTTGGCGGTATTCGATAGTAAATGAAGAAATCGAGCCAATAAGTAATACAATTCCAGACAGTAAAATCATTGGCATGTTGATTCCATCAACTCCCAAAAGGTAATCAATTGAAAGAACACCGAGATTTCCAAGACTCATACTAATCCATTCGTGCTGCTCAACAAACTGATAAACAGACACTTGTTTATCAAAATTATTGTAGAGCGTCAAAATGTTCAGTAAATTAATGACACTCACTATCAGCGAAATCCATCGAAATGAATCTCGGAAAGTGCTTGGCAAAAACAACACCATCACCGAACCAGCAATTGGTAGAAAAATGAGTGCTGAAAGTAAAAAATTATTCATACTTTTTAATCAATAGTCGATAGTCCACTAACCACAGACATTTCGTTTGTTAAATATCTTTTCTCCATTTTTTCACTTTAACATTGATGTTTTAAAGCTTTTCAATGGTTTTTTTAAACTATCAATAAAATCATCATCAAAACTAAACAAACAAAAATCGTTATGATGTAGGTTTGGGCTTTACCATTCTGAATTTGGCGAGTGTATGAGCCTATTTTTGCCGATGTGTCAGCTACTAAACCTACAAAACTATCAATAATATTTCGTTCAAACCAATGATTCAATGAGGCCCAAGAAATAGTCAAATTACCAACAGAATTTACTATACCATCAATTATTTTTCTATCGAAAAGATTGATTTTAGGGCTTATCCAAAGCAATGGTTTTACAAAAACAGTTTGGTATATCTCGCTCAAATAATAGTTATTGAATATAAAATTAGCTATCTGTCCTTTTGGCTCAAGTTCCTCATTATTAAGTTGATAACTTTCCTCTTTCGTAAAAATATAGCCTAAAAACACACCAATTAAAGCTACAAAAATAGCAAAATAAGCTACCCATTGATAGCTTTTGGCTTCATGATGGAAAGTGTGAAAAAACCAACTACTTTCGGTTGAAAACGGATTTACGGCAAACACAAAACCAAAAGAAGCAATAGCCATAATTATACATGAAAGCTCAATTGAGCCAATTTTCGATAAGAAACCCAACAAATCTTCCTTTGAATGCCTGATCTCGGCCTGCTGACGTTCTTCGTCTTCTTCGATGTTTACGATTCCTTCAATACTTTTTGCCACATTTTTATATAAACTTTTTGCACTTGAGGAAATCAGTTCAAGTGGATTATCTTCTCGTTCCAAAAACACTAAAAATACTTGTCGCATCATGTAATAAGCACTCATACCCGAAACTACCAAACACATAGCAGGAATAATAAAATATATTTGTTTGGGTTGATGCGAAGCCCATTCAAAGGCTGCAACTAGAATGGCATCTTTCGATAAAAATCCAGAGAAAAACGGAATCCCGGCCAAAGCGGCGGCACAAATAGTAAAAGTATAATAAATGATAGGGATTTCCCGGCGAAGGTTGCCCATTTTACGCATATCTTGTTCGTGGTGCATGTGTTGAATAACTGCACCTGCGGACAAAAACAGCCCAGCTTTGAAAAATGCGTGCGTAACCAAATGAAAGAGTGCAGTATTGACAGCCCCAACTCCAATTCCGACTACCATTAAACCCAATTGAGAAATAGTAGAAAAAGCCAAGAGTTTCTTAATATCATATTGAATAATAGCTGAACAAGCTCCAAAAAACATGGTGAGCATTCCCAAAATAGCCATTACAAGGTGCGTATCTGGCGACAATACTGGTTCTATTCTTGCCATCAGAAAAATACCCGCAGCTACCATTGTGGCGGCGTGAATCAAAGCCGAAACTGGTGTTGGGCCTTCCATTGCATCGGGCAGCCATACTTGCAAGGGTAATTGAGCTGATTTGGCAATACATCCACAAAAAAGTAATAAGCCAATGGCAGTCATTATCGGGCTATTAAATGATGCAGCCGACATTACTTTAGCTTTTTCGACAATAGTTGTTATATCGAGTGTACCGAAATATCTATAAACTAATAATATTCCGATAAAAAAGCCAATATCCCCAATTCTATTCACTAAAAATGCCTTCATTGCTGCATTAGTAGCTGTTTTTTTTTCGTACCAAAAACCTACAAGCAGATATGAACATAAACCCACCAATTCCCAAAACATAAAAATCATTAAGAGATTCCCCGAAATGATAATGCCAATCATTGAAAAAATAAACAAATTGAGATAAGCATAATATCGGCCAAAACTTGAATCGCCTTGCATGTATTTGAGCGAGAAAACTTGTACCCAAAGAGCAATAAATTGAACCAAAAAGTACATCAAATATGTAAGGTCGTTGAGCAGAATATCAATTGTGAAGAGTTTATCGCCGACATAAAACCAATTATAAGAAATAACATCGCCAAAAATATCACTCAAGCGAATACCCATCGAGAAAAGTACGCCAATAAAATTAATCAATATCGAAAGTAAACCTATGGATTGTTCACTCAGTTGATTTCGTTTATATAATAGAAACGAAAAACCGAATAAATAAAACAATATATTAATTAAAATGACTAATTCAGCAGACATTCAATAATGGTCTTTTTTTACAAATATCCGACCTTATAAGCGATAAAGCAAAAATGAAGGCGAATTTTATGGAAGAAATAATCAATTCCCCTTAAAATATATAGAGTAAGTCTATTTAACACATCGAAAACCTGGCAAATAAACGATACCTGCGGGAATGACTTAGTTATTTGGAATTTCTTGCTTTGGAAAGGTCTTGGGAGCGTTGGAGAGAAATCAAAAGAGGTTTGGTCTGTTTTTTTTTGAAACTGCAGGAGAAATTAAGTTCAGAAATAAGAAGTATTATGGTATTTTTCATATATTTTTTACCAATAAGGCACAAAGGGACACAAAGTTGCACTTAGCTTTTCTTAGTGCCTAAGTAGTAAAATTTAATTTCCTAAATCAATCAAATAACGGCCAATTCACGCCCAAAAAGAATGTACGTTTCAAACCCGGATAAGTTGAACTTACGTAATAGCCATTACTCGGAAAGCCTTGATTGATGTGAGCGAATTTTAAGAAAAGTCTTACTTTATTGATTTTTAAATCGGCAAAAACATCAGCTACTGGAGTTCCCCAGACTTTTTGTTGGTCTTGCAAAAAGAACTGACGCGTAAGTGGCATATAATTATTGGCATAATAAGCCGAACGGTAATAAACCTCAATTCCAGCATTTATGTGCAAGATTTTCGCATATATGAATTCGTAGGTAAAAGTCGTATTATTGGCAATTTTTGGCGTTGGAAAACGGTTTTCGGCCGAGTTTGCGTTGTAAAATAACTGATTGGTTATCAGCAATCTACGCCAGCGATATTCCGCTCCAAGTCCAACTCTTAAGATATTAATGGCTGAAGATTCTTGCTTTACTTGAGCTTCTTTGTCGTAATAAATAAAATTAGTTATCAATGAATTTGTTGCACTTGGTGAAAGCACAAAATTTCCCCTGCGTATATTGGTTGAAACATAAAAATTGACCGTGGTAGTATTTTTAAAATTATTATTCCACTTATAAGCATGACTATAAAAATACTCATCTAGAATTGTTGGAGGAACACGCAGCAACGAAAATCCGGCTTTTAATTTCGGACTTAAATATTCTGCTTGAAGTTTTAGATTTCCGATTGAACCGATTGTTCCGAGCTCAACTTCTGCATATACTCTTCGTACGCTATCTGGGAAGAAATAATTTGCCCAACCACCAACAATGGTTTCGGGTTTAAGTTTAAGTCGCAAGGTATCACCACCAAAATCAGATTTTAAATTATAAAAACGCTGACGCAAATATAGTCTGTAGGCAAAGCCTTTATAGATTCCTTTCACTCCAAATTTATTTTCCAAGAGACGATATCGCAAATCCATTGAAAGAGTATCTATCGAACTCTGTGGTTTAGTAAAATAATACACACTTCGAGCGGCCGAATCTGATCCAAAGTTCGCATCTTTAAATAAATCTCTGCGTTTCTGATAATCTAAAATATGATATACTTGAAAGCCATTCGTAAGTTTGTATTGATGATAAAGATGCAATTCATTTCGCCAGTCTCGTGAGGACGCTCCTTTGATCCTAGACAAAAAATCTCGATAATTTCCTAAGCTGCTTTCTGCTACAAAAGTACTTGTAGTAGATAATGGCTTAATGCCGCCTTGTTCGAGCGGAGCATGATTAAAGTGGTTATAACTTCCTAAAACGATATATTTTTCATTTTTCGACTCATAATTTGCATGAAGCATTGCCGCCCAGCTATCAACCAAACGTTCTTCACGGGTTTGTGGAGCTCCGTATTGTTTTGATGATGACATTCGCCTTACATCAAGTGTGGCATTGAGTCGAGGTTTAATATTCTGCGAATGAGTAAAGTGCATTATACCCGTTCCTCCACCCGATTGAACATAATTAACATTCGTGTATGGAGATTTTGTATTGAAATAGGTAGTTTTCTTTACATCAAACGCATACGCACCGTAGGCCGAATATCCTAAATTCTTGGCAATATCAGTGGTTGGCGTAAAAAATAGTGGTTTTATTGCCGTTCCAATATTTCCTAAATCTTGATAAAGGAGTCCACTGCGAAGATTAAAGTCAAATAAATGAAAGTTTGTAAGTGTTGTATCTGGATTATAAAAAGTTTTTCTATTATTTAGAATATCGTCTTCGAGGATATATTTGACGGTCTTGGTGCTATAAATTTGCTTTGTAGAATCATCAAGAATTTGGGCAAACGAAAACCCATAAACTAAGGACAATAAAAATGTTATAATAATATGTTTTTTGTTCATCTAAATATTCAAAAGCTAAAATAGCAGTGTACTACAAACGAATCTGGAGATTCGTTCCACAAATAATAACGCAATTTACGGCAAATCTTTGAAAGGAGAGTGAAGAAAAGATTGTTAATTGTTGTTAAAGAGAATGTATTTCATGAATCTTCACAGTTAATAGATTAAAAAATTAGAGTAATTTTCATTTCCGATTAGCGTCAATTAGGTTACGAAATGCTATCACTACATCGCCAATAAAAGGGTTGTCGGCTCTAACAATCATAGAAGTAAAAATAAGTTTCACCACTTTGGTCTTGTCCCATTTGCATATCAATTTTAACAAATACTGTTCCTTTGTACCAATCAAACCACTGGTTGAACTTTCAGTTTCGAGCCATTGCCCTGAAATCACTTGTTTTGCAAATATAAACTACTATACTTTCTCTTTTTTGAAAGAAATCAGTAAATATACTCGCAATTGTATTGGGAATTAACTTGTCTAAAGGTGGATTTTGGCAATTAGGATTATCAGTAACTAGTATGGAAAATTCATAAGTGTCATCATGAAAGCTAACATTTTCTTGAAAAATATAGCCACTTGGTTTAAATAATACCTCGTAAATAATTCGAGTATTCGTCTGAAAAACATACGAATTAAATATTCCTCCGCCATATTCGTAGTCATATTTTAGCTGTTTATCAAATTCAGATGACAGGAGTTCCTCTTTCTTCATTTCTCTTTTTTAATCTTGCCACCGCTTCTTTAATTGCAGGATTATTTTTATACTCCAAAAGTGCTTCTTCTTGCATTTGATGTTTGCTTTTGAGCATCATCTTTGCAAACCTAACTCCAGCAGTCTCAGTATAATTTTTTTTCGTATCCATTGTTATATTTTATTTATCAAACAAACATAGCCATAATTGAACAATTTATTCCAATTTAAACTGTTTTTTTGCAATTTCAAATAATGACCCAACCCAAAAACAAACCCATAATAATGATAATATAAGTTGGCACCAGACGTGTTTGAAGCAGAATAAGAGTAAGAATGATTGTCAAATCAGCAACTAAATCTGAAGCCATTGGTCGATAAAGCGAAAAGGCCGCTGCTGCCGTCAGACCTGTACTGGCGGCATTAATGCCCTCGAGTGAAGCTCTGATTCTACGGTATTTTTTGAGTTCGTTCCAAAATCGTATCACAAAGAAAATTAAAAATGTACCAGGGAGAAAAATTCCCAGTGACGCAACAATACTTCCCAAAACTTCGCCGCTTGTCCCCCACTCACGCATGGATATAGCCCCTACAAAAGCAGCAATCGAAAAAACAGGACCTGGTGCCACTTCAACAATAGCAACGCCTGACAAAAACTCATCGGCAGATAAATAATGCTTAAACTCAACAAATTCATTATAGAGTAGTGGTTTCAAAATATGCCCTCCGCCAAAGGATAAACTACCATTTCGGTAAAAATTTTCAAAAAGGCGTATAGGCAAATTATTTGTAGTTTTACCTAAAATGACTGAAAACATAAACACGCCCAACCAAAGAAAAAAATTCGACCATTCGACCCTGATAGGCTGTTTTTCCATTTTTTCTTGCTTGCCAAACTTAAATGAGGTAGCCAAACCTCCCAATAAAATCCATATCGGAGTAATAAACGGTGATGGAAATACGAAAGCCGCAATAGCTGCCAAAAGCATTAAAAATATACTCGTTTTGGTTTTAATTACTTTTGCACCAATTGAAAACGCCGCAAAAATAATAAAAGCAACTCCCATTGGTTTAATGAACCTTGTAAGGTTTGTGAGCTGGTCTTTTTCTACGTAAGTTACGCCCAATGCAGCCAATGTCATAAGCAAGGTACCTGGAAGTATCCAAACCAATAGCGTTAGATAGGCCAAACTTGCACCTCCTAATCGAAAGCCAATGGCAGTAATGGTTTGGGTGGAGGTTGGGCCAGGTAAAACTTGACAAAGAGCTTGGAGTTCAAAAATCTCGGCTTCGGTGATGTAATTGTGCTTTTTTACAAGCCTATCCAAAAACATCGTTAGGTGTACTTGCGGCCCACCAAAACAAGTGAGTGAAAGAATCAGCACGTCTTTCAAGAAAATGATATAACGAATCTGACGGGTTTTGGCCATATTAGCTGTCGGCTTTCAGCATTTGGCTGTCAGCTTTTGATTTATATATTTCTAACTCTTATGTTCGGCGATTGGCTTACACTTTTTCACGGAAAGCTAACTGCCGAAAGCTGAAGAAAGGTCTATTTCTTAAACCCTAATTCTCTTAAACGCTCCGCTAAAAACTCACCCGCTGTCATGTTTTCGTAGCGACGTGGGTTTTCGGCATCAATACAAGATTCCAAACAAGTTAAATCCATGTCGCCACGTGGGTGCATGAAAAATGGAATTGAAAAGCGAGAAGTTTTCATTTTTTCTCTCGGTGGATTTACCACTCGGTGAATCGTGGATTTAAGTTTATGATTTGTCAAACGGTCGAGCATATCACCTACATTGATAACTATTTGCTCAGGGAGTGCTGTTACAGCAATCCATTTTCCATCTAAACGCAGAACTTCTAAACCATCGGCAGACGCACCCATCAAAAGTGTAATCAAATTTATATCTCCATGAGCGGCGGCACGTACTGCACCTTCTGGTAAAGAGTCGGGATTTTCAATTGGAAAATAGTGCAAGGCACGTAAAATGCTATCACCATTCTTTACTTTTTCCTCAAAGAAATCTTCCGAAAGACCTAAATACAAAGCAATTGCTCGTAAAAGTGTCTTTCCTGTATTTTCAAAAGTCTTATAAACTTCGGTTGTATATTGCTCAAATTCGGGTACTTCGGCTGGGAAAATATTTGATGTCATATTTCCTTCAGCTACTGGCTGACCGACGTGAAAAAACTCTTTCAAATCAGGTTTTGTGAAACCCTTAGCTGTTTCTTTTCCTTTGCCAATATAACCACGTTGTCCCAAAAGTTCAGAAAACTCATATTTTTGTTTGAGTTCATCTGTCTGAGAGAAGAATTTCTGAACTGCTGTGTAAAGTTTTCCACGAAGATCGTCAGAAAGACCATGATTTTTTAATGCTACAAAACCGATAGAATTGAAGGCATTGCCAAGGTCTTGAACGAATTTGTTTTTAAGTATCGAATCGCCAGAAGTAAAGTCTGCCAAATCGAGCGACGGAATTGAATCAAGAAGTGTTTGTTCCATAAGATGAAGATTTATTGGCAAAAGTAAGAAAAATCATTGAGTGTGAGAAATTAGAAGTATTACAAGCACAATTCTACTAATTTTCTCAGCCCAATATTACTTTGAAAAAGTTAAAATTCTGAATTAGAAACAACCCGAATTTCGAAATATTTCTGCAATTAATATTCCCCAATATGTTCCCGTGGCGTTTCCTAAAGCTCCGACTAAAATTCCGGGCAAAGTAAGGTCAGTTCGGTTGAGGCTTCTAGAAAGTGCCATTGCCGAAGTCGAGCCACCAATGTTCGCTTGTGAGGCAATCGAAATAATATCCCAGTCTTGTTTAAATAATGCTCCCAAACCGTAAACAATAAGTCCATGAACCGAAACTAAAATTATTACGAATACAAGCAAAACTATGGCCAAATCTCCATCTTTTAATAATGCAGGAACATCGCAATAAGCTCCAATGACTGCCAAAAACAAATAAACCCCCAATAAACCTAGCAATTTATGTCCTTTTAAACGATTTACTGCTGGAATTTGTGCCAAAACCAAGGCAATAGTTGTAAGCCACAAAATAGTAGGAATTTGCGAAATCTGACTACTTAACCAAATTGAAAAACGGATGCCGACCAAGCTAATTACTATCAAAAAAGCTAAATCAAACGGACGTACGCTTTCAATATCAGAAGTATAATGGTTAGTTTCAGCCTTGGTTTCTTCCGTCATATCCATCAATGATTTTCTCGGAAATTTCTTATTTAAAATCTGTGGCAAAGCCAATGTAGCTACCACCCATAGAGCCGAGATGATATTATCCGCAACGGTTGCGGCCGAAAAAAGACTTCCTTGCTGAGAAACGCCGTAATGCAAAGCAACCGCATTGAAATTCATGCTTCCACCTATGTATGTTCCCGTATACATTCCCCCAATTGCGTAAAACATTTCGCCAATTTGAGCTTTTCCGCTTACCAACCACATGGCCACCAAAGCCCCTGTCATTGTTGCAAAAGAGCCAATCAGAAACATCGTGAGCATTGGTTTTCCAGCTTTTTTTAAGCTGCTAAGGTTGACATTTAGCAACATTAAAAAAATAGAAAGAGGAGCAATATATGTAAAAATGCCTTCGTAAAGAGGCGTTGCAGAAGTTGATGCTGGAATGATTCCTATATTAGCAACGATTGCGGTCAAGATTATCACCATCAGTCCAGTACCGATTTGTTGGAAAAAAGGTTTTTGGCAGAGCCATTCTGAAATTACAATATTAAGGCACAAAATTGCCAAAATCGAGAGTGTATCGGTAAACATGAGAAGGCTTGGAGATATTTTTTATTTGAGATTTGAGATAGGAGAAAATCATAAAACTATTCTCTCATAACTCATTTATCAAATTTATTTAAAACACAACTATTGCACTATTAATCAAGCTATTATTTTTTGTATTTAACTTAAATACTTCTCCTTTTGTTTGGTTAACTGACGCTTCATATACTTCGGTTTTATCTTTACTTTTTGTTTCAAGCAAAATAAAATATTGACCTTTAGCTACAGTTTTTGTTTTTACGATGAAGTTATCGTGAGGCGTTTCTTGTTCAAAATTTGGCGTTTTAATTTTCGTTTTTACAGCCCAAGTTGACAGAATTTCCGCTTTAAAATCGGCAATATCAAAGTGCCCTTCACGAGCTTCCTCTTCATCGGCTGGCATTGCAGCTGTTTTGGCAGGAACAAATAGGTTTTCTACAAAATTATGAGCTGAATCTTCGACCCAAACCGCTACAACTGGTAGTTCGGCTTCTTTATTTTTCTGAATCATAATGCTCATCGGTGTTCCTTGAGTCTCTTTATTTGTAATTACTTCATTAAAAGTAAGTTGCTCTTGTTTTGGTGGTTTTTTCCCCGCAAAGATTCTTCCTGCTTCTGCAACCGGCTCTAATAATTCAGTTGCCGCAGCAACTAAAATCACGACGAAAGCAATGCCTGAAATAATTAATTCTTTTTGAATTTTTCCACTTTTGCGTTCTTTCGAATAACCAGTAATAGAAGACCAGTTATTGATAATATGAAAAATAGCAAAACTCACGAAAATTAACCCAAAAATAGTATGGGTCATTTCAACCGCATGGGCTTTTTGCTTGACGTATAATAAAATGCCGGTGATTGATAGTGCTAAAAATGCAAATGCAACTGAGAGACTGATTAGGTTCTTTTTCTTCATTTAGGTAAGCTATTTTGGTTAATTTTTATAAATGTAATAGAATTAGACGAATTCAAAAACCTCAATCGACTATTTGGGTGCTTTTTTAGACAAAACAAATAGAACAACCTATAAATAAGGTATTAGTCGGGAATTTACACTTCGCCTTTGCTCAAAATGAGAGCGGTATAAATAAGGATAGATAGGAATGTCGCACACTGAATTTAAGCTACAAGATAGGAAATGAAAGAATTTCATATATTTGTAAAACCTAAATCTTAATCTTTTATGAAAATAAGTAAACTACTCTATTTATTTTTAAGCATTTTCAGTGCGTACGGCCAGAAATCCGACTCTTTCCTCCCCGATTTCGAAGCGGCAAAACCGGTTGCTGGTATGAAACTCGTTTGGCAAGATGAATTTAATAAAAATGGCAAGCCAAACCCTAAATTTTGGAAATCAGAAAAAGGTTTTGTAAGAAACGAAGAATTGCAATGGTATAAAGAAGAAAATGCCAATTGTCAAAATGGAGTTTTGCTGATTGAAGGCAAAAGAGTACAAGTTCCTAATCCAAATTTTGAAGAAGGGAACTCAAATTGGCGAAAAAATAGAAGTAAAATCAATTTTACATCGGCAAGTATTCAGACCAAAGGCTTCCAAGAATGGCAATTTGGCACGTTCCTCATTCGAGCTAAAATCGATACAACTCTTGGCTCGTGGCCTGCAATTTGGACTTTGGGAAACTCGGGACAATGGCCATCGAATGGCGAAATTGATATAATGGAGTTTTATAGAGTAAAAACAGAACCTACCATTTTGGCAAACGTTGCCTACGGAACAGATAAACAATACGTTGCCAAATGGGACGACTCAAAAACGAGTCTGAAACATTTTACAGATAAAAATAAAGATTGGGTAAATCAATTCCATATTTGGCGAATGGACTGGACGCCAGAAAGTATTAATCTGTATTTAGATGATGAATTGCTCAACTCGACCTCGCTTTCAGAAACAATTAATCCTGATGGAAAGAATCCTTTTTTACAACCGCATTTTCTGCCACTAAATTTAGCGATTGGAGGTCAAAACGGTGGTGAACCAAAGCCCGAAAATAGTCTAATAAAATATGAAGTTGATTATGTAAGAGTTTATCAGAAGCAATAAAATACAAACGTCGACAAATTTAAAACCACTTGTCGACGTTTATTGATAACCATAAATATTTCTATCTACCATTTCTTCTTTTTCTTCAACATATTCCCTACAGGCATCGAATCCTGCACTTTTTTCTTCGGACTTGAAAGCAATCTGTCAGCCAAATCGGGGCGATTCAGTTTGTGCAATCGGCTACGTATCCAAGTTCTAAATTCGGGTTTATACCAAAAGAAGAATCGGTTTTGAGCCAGTTTTTCTTCACGAGTTTTGGCTGTTTTGATGGGTTGAAGCGTATAAGGATGCACTCCTGTGTAATATATGACCTCGGCAACGGTCATGGGTGTTGGCGTAAAGTCTTGCACTTGCTCCAACTGAAAGCCCAAATCTTTGGTTTCTGCGGCCAAATTGGCCATGTCGGCCTCCTCACAACCTGGATGCGAAGAAATAAAATACGGAATCAAGGGCTGCTTTAAATTATGCTTGTCTTGAATCTTATCGTATTTTTCTTTGAATTTCTTGAAATATTTAAACGATGGCTTACGCATCACACGCAGCGTATCGTCAGATGTATGCTCTGGTGCAACTTTCAAACGTCCCGAAACATGGCGAGTTACGAGCTGCTCCATGTATTCATCGTGATTGCCATCTTTGTTATTTTTATTGAAATCATCAACTAATAAATCATATCTCACTCCCGAACCTACAAAGGCCTTTTTTATTTCAGGATGAGCATCTACTTTTCGGTAAATCTCGGTTATTGGCTTGTGTGACGTATCAAGATTCGAGCAAATAACCGGGTGAATACAACTCGGAGCTTGGCAACGATTACAGATAGATTCATCTTTGCCTTTCATTTTATACATATTGGCCGAAGGCCCACCCAAATCTGAGATATAACCTTTAAATTCGGGGTGTTTCACAATTTGTTCCACTTCTTTCATAATCGAAGTTTCGGAACGGGAAGCAATAAATTTGCCTTGATGGGCAGAAATCGTACAGAAACTACAACCACCAAAACACCCGCGGTGCATATTAATTGAAAACTTAATCATATCATAGGCAGGAATCGGCCCACGATTTTTGTATTTCGGATGCGGTAAACGAGTGTAAGGTAAATCAAAAGATTGGTCAATTTCCTTTTCGTCCATTGTCTTGAACGGCGGATTTATAACAAGTGTTTTATCTCCTACTTTCTGTAAAATTCTATTTGCTTGCCATTTATTAGATTCTACTTCAACCACCTTGAAATTTGAAGCATATTTTAATTTATCTACCAAACAAACTTCATGGCTTGAAATTTCAACCGAATTCCAACCTTTATGGTCAGGAACACTATCGTGCGATTCGTGCAAATAAGCAATCTGATTAATATCTCTAACTTGCTCAAATGTTTCACCATTTTTCAAGCGACTAAGCATTTCACGCAACGGCTGTTCGCCCATGCCATAAACCAGCATATCGGCCTGTGAATCGGCCAAAATTGTAGGCATTAATTCATCTTTCCAATAATCATAGTGTGAAACACGTCGCAAAGATGCCTCAATTCCACCGATTAGCACTGGCACATCGGGGTAAAGTTGCTTTAGTATTTTGGAGTAAACAGTAGTAGCATAATCAGGTCTGAAACCTGCTTCACCTCCCGGAGTGTAGGAGTCGTTAGAGCGTAAACGCTTATTGGCAGTGTAGTGATTCACCATCGAATCCATGCAACCTGCCGTAACGCCGAAGAAATATTTAGGTTTACCAAATTTCTTAAAATCACGCAAATCGTCTTGCCAATTTGGCTGTGCAACGACTGCAATTCTAAAGCCTTCGCTTTCAATAATTCGCCCAATTACAGCTGTCCCAAAAGCGGGGTGGTCAACATAGGCATCACCCGAAATCAGTACTACATCTACATCATCCCAGCCTCTTTTTTCGACCTTTTTTTAGTAAGTGGCAACCAGTCAGTTATTGGTCTTTCTATCATAAAATAGTTTATATTCTTTGGTTCACCGTCGGCAGTTTTTACCAAATGCTTCCCAAAAGCTATTTAGTTGTTTGATTGACTATACAATCCTATCAACTTTTCACAAAATTACGCAAATATGCTTAGTATAAACTAACAAAATCTTTCTTTGGTTTCAAAAATTGAAGTAAACGTAGCAACAAAATCATAAAGTCAACGTTTTAATTATCAAAAAATAAACTTTAGACTTTTATCTAATGAAATACCTTCTGATTTTATTTTGTTTTTGTTTGCTCGTATCTTGTAAAAAAGATGTAGCGTATTTTCAACAATCGGCCTATTCGAGCTACCTACCTTCCAAAAAAAATATTGAACTAAAACCTAACATTATTCAGCCTGATATCCAGCTAAGTGCTTCTCTTGATAATGCTACAATAATTTCAACTGAACCTAAAACATCAGAGAATCTTATTATTGAAGTTTATCCAACAAATGTAGTTGAGCTCCATAAAAGTAAAATCAAAAAAAGGATTATTCAGCAGAAAAAGATTGCTTTTTATAGCACAAACACTCCAATTGCAGTAAATTATCACAAGAAGTTCTTTAAACGTAATCCAAAGGAAGTGCCTCTTAATTCCACAATTTATACAGGCTTAATCATCTTTGGTATTGCTATTTTGCTCGCGTTGGTTTCGCTCAATTCTCTTTCGTTGCTTTTTGGCTTAGCTGCTATTCTCTTTCTTTATTTGGGTTTTAAGAGCTATTTTCGGAAGCAACGACGACGTGATTTTTTTCGAAAATAAGCTGGAAAGATTTACTCAATGCCATAGCACAAACGCCAGATTTCACTACCTAAGATTTCTTGATAGCTTTTGTTTTTTTCATCTCAAAATCTTGAATTTGTAAAAATTTAACGGGTTTAATTTTTATATGGAAAAAGAACCTTTATGTATTATCTTTGCCAAAAAACTTCAATAATTCACCCCAAATGAAGCAATATCACGATTTATTAAAGCATATTCTTGAAAACGGTACAAAAAAAACTGATCGTACAGGTACTGGCACAATAAGCGTTTTTGGCTACCAAATGCGATTCAATCTTCAAGAAGGTTTCCCTCTCGTTACTACTAAAAAAGTACATACAAAATCTATCATCCACGAGTTACTTTGGTTTATCAAAGGCGAAACTAATACCGCTTATTTGAAAGAAAACGAGGTTTCAATTTGGGATGAATGGGCGGATGAAAATGGCGATTTAGGGCCAGTTTATGGCAAACAATGGCGAAGTTGGGAAGCTCCAAATGGGCAAGTAATTGACCAGTTGAAAGATGTGCTGAATCAATTAAAGAAATCACCCGATTCTCGCCGAATCATTGTTTCGGCATGGAATGTTGGCGAATTATCACAGATGGCATTAATGCCTTGCCATGCTTTTTTTCAGTTCTATGTGGCTGATAATAAGCTATCCTGCCAATTATACCAACGCAGTGCTGATGTGTTTTTGGGCGTTCCATTTAATATAGCCTCTTATGCACTCTTCACGATGATGGTTGCTCAGGAATGTGGACTCGAAGCACATGAATTTATTTGGACAGGCGGCGACACGCACATTTATTTAAACCATTTAGAACAAGTAGAAAAACAACTTTCTCGTGAACCAAGAAAACTACCAAAAATGAGTTTAAATCCAGAGGTGAAAAGTATATTTGATTTCAAATTTGAAGATTTTACCCTTTCAGAATACGACCCATATCCAGGCATAAAAGCTCCTGTGGCAATATAAAAAAATCAAGCCGCTGGAATGCAACGGCTTGACAATTAAATACAAAGGTTTTTAGCATTAACGAAGTTTGTTCGGACTCTGCTGACAATATTCCATATTATTTGCGGTCACCTGCCAATGCAATTCCACGGAAAGATTTGGTGGTGATTACAAAATCTTTTTTCAATTTCTCGGTACCTAATTCAACTATAAAAGAATATTCGCCATCAAGCAAGTTTGATAAATCAAATGCTTTTACGTATTGAGCATCATTTGTTGGATAATGGAAGAAAAACACATTGTTTTCTTTATCAATTAAAGAGATTTTTGTTTTTAGCTTCGAAGGGTTTTCAAAAGCCAATTTAAAACGTAGGCCACCTAAGTCTTGTACGCTCAAAGAATTTTTCTCAGTTGAAGTAACTTTACCCGCTGCAACTTTAGTTTGAGCCATTACTTGTGTTGTAGCTGTTGCTAGTGTAAATACTAATGCAATAGCCTTGATGATATTTTTTGTGTTCTTGTTCATTTTATTAATTATTTAAATGCTATTTATTTTATTTTTCTTTACCAAAAATGCGTTACAAAAATCAAAACATTTAATAGCCTCATTTTCAGCACTTTGCACCGAACAACGCTCGCATCTGAAACTTTGTAACTACGTACTTTTTGAGCATAAAATTGTAAGTCAAATCAATTGATCGCCAAAGAAACACCACGGAGAGTTTTGGTACTGATTACAAAGTCTTTTTTCATTTTATACTTACCAGATTCAACCACGAAAGTATATTCTCCATCGGCTAAGTTAGAAAGATTAAAAGCTCTAACATACTGTGTAGCTTCGTGCATGTACTCGTCGAACAATACATTTCTGTCCTTGTCAATTAAAGATATTTTTGTCTTTTGTCGCAAAGGGTTCTCAAATGCTAACTTGAATTGAAGACTACCCATGTCTTTTACGCTCAGATTTGTAAAGTTAGTTGTTGAACTAATTTTTCCTGCGGCAGGCGTTACTGCGGCAGGCGTTCCTGCGGCAGGCGTTACTGAGGCAGCTTTCAATTGTGCCATACCTTGTGTTGTGGTTGCCGAGACGATTGTAGCGGCAAGTGTTAATACTAATGCTAATTTCTTCATAATTTTCTTTGATTTCGTTTTGATTGGAGTAAAATTTAAAAAAGTTAAAACTAAAAAAAGTCATATCAGTTGTTCGTCTCCTTTGAAAACCTTTGTGTTGCAAATGTATGTAAGTAATTGAATACAAGTCAATTAATAAATCATTAATTACTGAAAGTTGTTTTAAAATTATAGAAGAATCTTAGAATATTACAATGATTTTTGAAATACTTCAAGAGAAAAGTCGAATAATCCTATTAATTAAATAGACTAAAGAAAAGCTAAAATATCACTTTCCCGAATCAGTTTACAATACTTCCTTATAATAATACAAAAACCGTTTTTTTTACCGATTTTAACCGTTATTGCCAAATATTCTTTTTCGAAGATTATGTAGAAATATATTTTTAAAATATTTTAATAAATATGGCAATAGACTTTTCAGGAAATACCGTTTGTGTAAATATTTTGGTTATAAATCAAAAAAATCGTAAATCGTTGTTCAAAAAAATATCATTTTCCAAGATGTTAAAAATAAAAAAATTTTCAAAAAGCTATAATAACCATACAATCGTTGCGGTTGAAAATTTAGAAATTCCCGAAGGAATTCATTGGTTTAAAGGGATTAACGGTTCGGGGAAGTCAACTTTTTTTCGCTCAGTAGCAGGAATTATTCCTTTCGAAGGCGAAATTTCTTGGAAAAGTCTTGACACAAGAAAAGATGCTGTCTACTATCGAATGCAGGTAAACATGAGCGAAGCCGACCCACAATATCCTGATTATTTGACGGGCTTTGATTTATTAAATTTTCTTGCAGAAGCAAAAAAAGCTGATACTTCACAACTTAAACAACTTACCGAGATTTTAGGTGTAAATGTTTATTGGAAATCAGCCATCGGCACCTATTCGAGTGGAATGCTAAAAAAAATATCACTTTTGAGTGCATTTCTCGGAAAACCCAGCTTAATCATGCTCGACGAACCCCTCATAACAATTGATGACCGTTCGGTACAAATCGTATATGAACTCGTGAAAGAATATGCCGAAAAACAAGGAGTGAGTTTTTTACTTTCTTCACATCAAGATTTTAGATTTGAGAAACTTGCCATAAAAAATATGTATTTGGTTCAAAATCAAACTATTACACAGTTATGAAAACAATCTCACGCATACTGAGCCTAACAATTACAAAAGAGTATTATCGCCAGAATGCGGTATTTATATTTGCTGTAATGATGTTGTCGTTTGGGTTTCTGCGTGCCGAAGAACATAAAACCATTATTAAAAGTGTTTTAAATCTGCCTTCGCTTTTAGGTTTAATATTTATTGGTTGGGCGTTGCATGCTCTAAAAGTGATTCTATTCTGTCTCCGAATGTTTGAATCAAAAAACAATGAGTTCTTGTATAATATTCGGCTTTTTTCGCCATTAAAACGCTATGTGGCTTTGGGTTTGATGCAGTTTTCTTTGCTTCAACTCACCCTACTCTATTCACTTTGGATGATAAAAATTGGCATTGCACAAAATAAAATCATAGAAACCTCAGCAATTATTGGCTTCAATTTTTTATTAATTATTGCAGGAATCATTATCTACGAATATCGAATTAAGCACCCAAATGCTGTTCGAACTTCGCCAAAACCTATTCAAAACCTTATTAGCCGTTTCAGAACCCCGCCTTATCTTTTTTTTATTAGATTTTTATTTGCCAAACAACCAGTTTTGATGCTGCTAAGTAAACTATTTACTTGCTTGATTCTCATTGGGGTTTGTAGCCTCTACCCTACTGATCTTTACGACGAACGCCTTTTGGCAATCGGAGGTCTCATTGCTGCTGCAGGACACACCGTTTTTTGTCAACAGTTTTTCTATTATGAAAACCAGTTTTTATCTTTTAATCGCAATCTTCCACTCAGATTACAGCAGCGAATTTTGGGCTACTTTCTCACCTATTCTCTTCTACTTATACCTGAATTCATTGTTATACTCCGAAATCTACCCAATGGCGTTAGTTGTTTTTTTGCTTTTAAACTTATTATTTTTATTCTTTCTATGATATTTCTCAATCATCATACGCAACATATCAACAGCATTTTGGCGGATACTTACTTACAGCGGTTATTTTTTGCAGGAATTCTTTTCTTGTTATTGATAATGTTCAAAATTCCATTAATTTTGATAGCGTTAATCAATTTCTCCCTGGCTATTTTTGTTTTCCAAAAAAACTATTACGAAAGCCAGTCTTCATAAATCAATTGGCTATGATTCGCTTTTTATTTTTATTTGTTGTTTTATCAAATATTTGTTCGGCACAAGGTTTATTCAAACTTTTAGGCGAGGTACAAAATCCCACCGAACGAAAAGTACTAATTACACTATATCGAGACTGGGTTGGCGACGAAGAAGAATACGAAATCAAACTCAATGATAAAAACCAATTTAGTTTCAGCACGAGCCTCAATCACGTTGCATACATTGATTTTTACTACGCCGATCAGGGTTTTCATTATTGGATTATTGAGCCAGAAGATGATATTTCGATGAAGTTTGCTCCAAAAAACTTTTGGTCTTCCCTTAAGTTTTCGGGAATGGGGTCAGATAAACTAAACTATTTTGTAAAGCAGCGAGAAAAATTTGAAGAAAAACGAGATTTTGAAAAAGAAGCCGATGCTCTAAGCAAAGCATCACAGGAACAATATTTTGATTTTTTGGATAATGAGCAACAAACACAAATAGAGTTTTTAGAGAAAACACCCTATATTTCAGACAACTTCATTCAATCTCGTAAAGCCGACATTATTGGAACATTACAAAATTATAAGGTTAACTTTCTTTCAGGAAATAAATACGCTTCTTGGACTGAAGAAAAAGTAAAAAGTTCATTCAAAATAGAAGAACTTCCAGACTCAGTGCAGGCACATTCGCTCGAATATGGCAATATGTTTCAGAATCTCATGGATTTATTCGTGGCAAAATCAGCCTTTAGAAAACGGAAAGATTTGACTGAACTTGAAGAAATCAATCTCATCAAATCATCATATTCTCGAGCATATTTTTCTTTTCAATTGATAGAACGAGTAACGGCATTCAAACTCAAAAACATGATTGAGGCTGAAAATATCACACCTAAAATTCAAGCAATAGTCGATGATTTTCTTGCAACCGCCACCAGCCGAGACTACAAAAATTATCTGTCTAAAAAAGTAAGTTTCTCGAAAACGCTTGCCAAAGGTTCGCCCGCAAAACCATTCAAACTAAAAGATATTGATGGTAACGAAGTTTCGCTTAAAGATTTTCTTGGCAAAACTGTTTATGTTGATTTTTGGGCGAGTTGGTGCGGGCCGTGCATTTATGACATGAAATTTATGGAAACCGTAAAAGCCAAATTTCAAGATGAGGTAGTTTTTATTCAAATTTCACTTGATAACGATACGGATTGGCGTGAAGCAATAAAAATGTATGATGTAAAAGGCATTAACCTGCGAGTTGATGAACGTAGAACTATTACAAAAAATTATGGCGTGACTGGCATTCCAGCCTACTATTTGATTGATAAAAAAGGAAATTTTGCCGTTTCACAAGTAAGTGACCCAAGCAACGACGAAGGCCAAGAATTAATCAGACAGATGGAAGAAGTTTTAAACCGAAAATAATTTAATTCTGTTTAGTCCAAATGAAAAAGACAAAATCGTTATTCCATAAACAACGATAATTAGAACAAATCGGTATTATTAGACTTATAAAACATGGTGATTCTCTCTAATTCGACGGTGATATTGAATACGACATATTGCAATTATTGAAAAAGTAGAGACGTAGCACTGCTACGTCTAAGCACCACCCCTACGTCTAAGCAAACACCGTATGCGGAATTATTTTTTTCTTCTCCCCAAATATTCCTCCATTTCAACCAAACCAAAAGCATTGAAAGTCATGTTTTTAGTTAAACCTCCTTTACGTGCTGCCGCTACGCCATAGTGCATGTCGTGATAACCTTGCATTTCGTGAGCATCGGGATTAATACTGAGCATCACATTTCGGTCAAGGGCATATTCAATCAAACGCCAATCAAGGTCGAGTCTGTATGGACTGGCATTGATTTCAATTACTACTCCATTAGCAGCACAACAATCAATAACCTCCTTATAATCAATTGGGTAGCCTTGACGTGAAAGTAATAATCGACCAGTTGGGTGCCCTAAAATTGTAGTGTAAGGATTTTCGATAGCACGCACCAAACGTTCGGTTGCACGAGCTTGATTCATTGTAAGATTAGAGTGAACCGATGCGACTATATAATCAAAACTTGCCAAAATTTCATCAGGATAATCAAGCGAACCATCACCCAAAATATCAGATTCAATTCCTTTCAAAATCTTGAAAGGTCGGTCTATTGAGAGTTTTTTATTTAATTGTTCAATCTCGGCGTGCTGTTGTTGTACCTTTGTAATTAATAAGCCACTGGCATAAGTGGCAGATTGCGAGTGGTCAGCAATACCCAAATATTCAAAACCTAATTCCTTACAATAAGTAGCCATTTGTTCGAGCGAATGTTGACCATCAGAGTAGGTTGAGTGATTGTGCAAAATGCCCTTTAAGCTTTCCCACGTAACCAAATCTTCGTTTTTGTTTTTCTTTATCCACTCAAATTCATTTACGCCCTCACGCATTTCTGGAATAATATACGGCACTCCAAATTTTTCATAAATGGCTACCTCTGCCTCTTCTTGCGTTTGGACTTCGTCCAAAGAAGTTGACAATCCAACATTCAGCAGTGAAACCCCACTTTCGTTACGATATTTCAGATGATTTTCGTTGGCGGTATAAACGAATTGTTTGTTAAGTAATTCATTTTCAACAACATAACGAATCTCAATAGTAATTTTATTTTCCAGAAATTTCCCACGCCATACAAATGGTGAAGAAGTTTTTTCATCTTTTATAAAGCCCTCAGCCTTAAAAACAGGCAAAGCATCAGCATAAGCGGCTAAGAAAGAAAGTATATCAACCGTTTCAGATTTCCGACGAACTTGCCCAGAAATCTCAACTTTCACGAAACTTTTCTTGAGTTCCTCTAAAATAATTTCGGCTAAAATTGCGGCCTTGTCCATTCGCAGTTTTCCTGCTTGGCTTTGAATAAATTTCAGAGATTCAAGAATTGATTCCTGTGTTTTTCCACCAAAACCTTTTACTTTCGAAATACTCCCGTTTTCACAAGCTATCTGCAATTCATTGAGGTTATCAATACCAAGTTCGTTCCACAAAACTTTGATTTTCTTCGCTCCCAGCCCTTTAATCTTAAACATTTCTAACACTCCTTCCGGAGTTTTAGCCAATAAATCCTGCAAATCTCTAAGCTGATTAGTACTGACCATTTCCAAAATTTTGCCCGCCATCATTTTACCAACTCCTTGAATTTGAGTCAATTGCGAGAAATCAAGCTGCGATAATTCACCTATATATTTATCCAAATTATAGGCCGCATTCGTAAATGTTTTTATTCTTAACTCGTCTTCGTTGTGGAGT
>Ga0209189_1000544_pt1 | contig 31252 bp, 30 predicted proteins | sample C_130820_EF_Meta_FD_187308 | JGI IMG/M metagenome (GOLD analysis project Ga0209189, IMG submission 187308) | Freshwater microbial communities from Lake Croche, Canada to study carbon cycling - C_130820_EF_MetaG (SPAdes) (version 3) | ecosystem: Environmental > Aquatic > Freshwater > Lake... | reverse complement strand
ATCCAGCGGAGTTCCAGGGTGCAAGTGAGCAAACCCTTATAGAGATGGCTGTTAGCAAGGTAATTACTCTTACAAGCACATACGACCACCGCATTATTCAGGGCGCACAATCTGGTGATTTCTTGCGCCGCATGCATGAATATCTGTTAGGCGCAGAAAACTTCTACGATGAAATCTTTAGTGCATTGCGTATTCCTTACGAGCCAATTCGCTGGGCAACAGATTTTGCTTTCTCACGTGATGAGGAAATCAGCAAGACAGCCCGTGTTCAGCAATTAATTCAGGCCTACCGAACATTTGGTCACTTGATGGCAGATGTTGACCCACTTGAATATGTTCAGCGCTCACACCCGGACTTAGATGTCGTAACTCATGGATTAACACTGTGGGATCTTGATCGCGAATTTGCTACAGGCGGCTTTGGTGGAGAACGCTTCATGACACTTCGCAAGATTTTGGGAATATTGCGCGATGCGTATTGCCGTTCAGTAGGCGTTGAATACATGTACATTCAAAACCGCGAAGAGCGCGAATGGATTCAAAACCGAGTTGAAGTTGGATATGCAAAACTTCCACGTGATGAGCAGCTACGTGTTTTGCGTAAACTCAATAGCGCCGAATCATTTGAATCTTTCTTACATACAAAGTTTGTTGGACAAAAGCGGTTCTCACTTGAAGGTGGAGAGTCTGTAATTCCACTTCTTGATGCCGTTATTTCTTCTGCTGCAGAACAAGGTCTAGATGAAGTGTGCATCGGAATGCCACACCGTGGTCGCCTCAATGTTCTAGCCAATGTTGCTGGAAAATCAGCCGGACAAATCTTCCAAGAGTTCCAAGGTCATTACGCAGAAAATCAGGTTCATGGGTCTGGCGATGTGAAGTACCACTTAGGAACATCGGGAGTATTTACAACTGATGCAGGTGCGACAACGAACGTTTACCTTGCGGCAAATCCATCTCACCTAGAGGCTGTAAATCCAGTGCTAGAGGGCATTGTTCGTGCAAAGCAAGACCGCATGAATGTGAAGAATGCTTACTCTGTAATGCCAATTCTTATGCACGGAGATGCATCATTTGCAGGTCAAGGCGTAAATGCTGAAGTTCTGCAGTTGGCGGGTCTTCCTGGATACCGTACTGGCGGCACAATTCACATTGTTATTAATAACCAAGTTGGATTCACGACATCTCCACATTCTGCACGTACATCTGTGTATTCAACTGATTTTGCAAAGATCACCCAAGCTCCGGTATTCCATGTGAATGGTGATGACCCAGAAGCATGTGTTCGTGTTGCACGGTTAGCATTCGAGTATCGTCAAGAATTTAACAAGGATGTTGTCATTGACATGATTTGCTACCGTCGCCGCGGACATAATGAAGGTGACGAGCCAAGCTTTACTCAGCCTTTGATGTACAAGATGATCGATGCAAAGCGTTCAACACGTACTTTGTATACCGAGGCACTTGTTGGTCGTGGGGATTTAACTCCTGAAGAAGCAGAAGAGATTGCACGCGATTACCAGGCGCAACTCGAATCTATCTTTGCTGCTGTAAATAACATCGAACCAGAGCATGATGAAAGCTTTAAGGCACCAGTTGCTCCAGAACCTGAAGCAATCGTTACCTCAATATCTGAAAACCTAGCGCGCGAAATTGCAGCAACTCAATCTGCAGTTCCTGAAGGCTTCAGTGTTCATCCTAAGTTGACTCCGCAACTTGCAAAGCGAGTTGAGTCTCTTAATGACGGAACTATCGACTGGTCTACTGGTGAGATGTTGGCATTTGGTTCACTACTTAAAGAAGGTCACCCAATTCGTCTTGCCGGACAAGATGCCCGTCGTGGAACTTTCTCAAATCGTCATGCTGTAATCATTGATAAAGAAAATGGCAATGAGTGGACACCACTGCGTGCACTCATCAGCGATGACAATCACTTCTTCGTCATCGACTCATTGCTCAGCGAATATGCTGCGATGGGCTTTGAGTATGGATACAGCCTTGAGCGCGAAGAAGCGCTAGTTCTGTGGGAGGGTCAGTTTGGCGATTTTGCCAACGGCGCACAAACAATTATTGACGAATTTGTTTCCTCTGCATTGCAAAAGTGGGGCGAGCGTTCTTCTGTTGTACTCCTTCTTCCACATGGATATGAAGGACAAGGACCCGATCACTCATCTGGACGCATTGAGCGATTCCTACAGCTGTGTGCTGAGCAGAATATGACTGTTGCGCAACCAGCAAGCCCAGCAAATTACTTCCACTTACTTCGTTGGCATGCAAAGAATCCTGCGCGTCGTCCATTGATTGTCTTCACACCTAAGTCAATGCTTCGCCTAAAGGCAGCTGCATCGAAACTTAGTGATTTCACAACTGGATACTTCCAAGAAGTTATTGGCGATGATTCTGTACAAAACGCATCTCGCGTTATTTTCTGTTCAGGAAAGATTTATCACGATCTTGTTGCAGAGCGAACAAAGCTTGGTGAAACTGGAACAGCGATTGTTCGAGTTGAACTTCTGTATCCACTACCAATTGATGAGATGGTTGCCGAAGCCAACAAGCATCCAAATGCCAACTTGTTGTGGGTCCAAGATGAACCTGCAAACCAAGGCCCATGGTCACACATTGCATTGCGCACATCTGATGCACATGGTGGACATGGATTTGGAAATCGAACTTTGCGTCGAGTTTCTCGTCGTGCAACTGCATCTCCTGCAACTGGAAGTCATCACTTGCACGAGGACGAGCAAAAAGCATTATTACTCGAAGCCTTTACTCGCTAATCCTTATTTTCTGCGACTTCGTTTGATCCGAAATAGCACCGCACCTACAACTTCGTGGGCTGGAATCCATCCCCACGTGCGCGAATCAGTGCTTTCTTCGCTATCGCCCTGTACCCAATAATTTCCTGCATGAAACTTTTGCACTCTTTTAATCAGAAAGATTCCTGGACGCTCTTCCCGCTCGACAACTACAACCTTGCTGACGAGGGAGTTCCCAACTGTTTCTAAACCTGGTGCGGTGGCTAACCAGCTAACGAATAACCAGTCGCCTTCTCGGTATGTGGGAAGCATTGAGCCCCCAGCGACCTTGACTGTGCCAAATTTGCTCACGGGCGGTAGTCTCGCACCATAACCAAGCAATTTAGTGGCAATAGGGAGAAAAAATGTTTGCACCAAAGACAACTGTCTACGCACACTGCGATCTTCCATGTGGTGTTTACGATCCAGCGCAGGCAAAGATTGAAGCGCTATCTGTAAAGGCATGCATGGAAAAGTACGCAGCTAATTCAGATGCAGATTTCCGTTCACGTTCAGTGGCGATCAAAGAAGAGCGTTCACATCAGGTTAAGGAGCACCTATGGGTGCTATGGACTGATTACTTCAAGGCTCCACACTTCGAGGCATACCCACAACTGCACTCATTGTTTAATGAGGCAACAAAGCTTGCAGGTGCTGCAGGTACAAAGGGAACCCAAGATGTTGCAGTTGCAGATTCATTGATTGCAAAGATCGATGAGATTGCAGAGATATTTTGGGCTACCAAGAAGGCCTAGTTTTTATTTGAATCCTGTACGAGATTAAGAGCAGCGGTGCGGGCGAGGAAAGATACTCGCTCCACCGTTGATCTTTTTATTAGGGCTGCTGCAATCTGGCGATCATGTTCATAGACTTCGCATTCGAAAGTTAATTCTTTTCCTTCAATTTCAATTACGCGTGATGTTCCGCGTAACTCGGCGCCAATGCTTGCTGGTGAGAGTGAAATAAATTCAACACTTATTGGGATTGTGGTCTCTTCCGGCTCTAGAAATAAGTCCAAAGACAAAATTGCAGCGTGCTCCATCAAATTAATGAGCAGTGATGGCGCAATGATTGGAAGATCACCAATTCCGATGGCAACAGATGTGTCACCGGGGCGGACAACCATCTCTGTTAATCCAACTGCACCAAGCACCTCTTCAGCGGGATTCATTCTTCATCCTTGTGAAAGCGGATTTCTTCAGTGTGTTCAATCGTTACTTCACGGTGCTCAATTTGGCCGAACTCATCAATTTCAATAGATATTTCAGTCATGCTGTATTGAGTTACAACTTCTGTGAATGTACCTGTCATTTGTCCATGAATTTGGCGATAAATAGCATCATGTAAATCTTCAGGCGCCTTTTCATCACAGCTGCGACGCAATACTTCTTGCATCAATGAATGCATCGCTTGTTCGTGCGCGAGTTCTGCTTCACAGGCAGGGCAGGAAGAAATATGAAGTTCGATCATGTTCATTTGCGGTTCATCGATATTCCCTTCGATGAGAAGCACAAATGAATTGAGGACCTCGTTACATCCAACTACAAAATTGAAAGTCATGGTTTCGCCCCCGATTTCTTATCGGTGCTGTAGCCAAGTTCTTTCGCATACTCAGTTAACCGCTCTCGTAGCTGTTTTCTTCCCCGATGCAGACGGGACATTACGGTTCCAGTTGGAACGCCAACGATGTCGGCGATCTCTTTGTATGAAAATCCCTCAACATCTGCCAAGTACACGGCTATGCGAAACTCTTCTGGAATCTCTTGAAGGGCACGCTTGATATCGCTATCAGGCAAGTTCTCCAGCGCTTCTACTTCAGCTGATTTTCCTTGATCACTTGTATGCGAAGCGGCATCAGCTAACTGCCAATCCTCGATTTCACCACCGCTTAATTGTGGACGGCGTTGATCTTTGCGATATGTATTAATAAAAGTTGTCGTTAATACACGGTATAGCCACGCCTTTAAATTTGTACCTGGTTCAAATTGATGAAATGAAGCGAAAGCTTTCAGATATGTGTCTTGTACTAAATCTTTTGCATCGTGTGGATTCTTTGTGTACCGCAACGCTGCTCCATATAACTGGTCTGTAAATGCAAGGGCATCTCGCTCGAAGCGGACAGCACGATCCGCCGAGCTCTCTTTAACTAGATCCGTTGACATCGCCTAAAACACTATCGCTAAAATAGGGTTTCTGGCTCTCCCAAAGGCGTTTCAACGGTTAACTCTTTTCCATTATTTGCCACGCTATTTACCGCATCTGAAACAGGGCGAGCAATCACGATGGATTCTGGGTGCTCAACAATCATTAAGGTTTTCAATTCATTCACATCGGTATTGCGAGGGTTGAGCCAAAGGTCCCAACGATCAGGTGGCATAAAAACTGGCATGCGGCTATGAATTGTTTCTAGTTCGCCTTGTGCTTCTTGCGTGATGATCGATGCGGATTCAATTACTTCGCCACTTGGCGCAGTCCAACTGCTCCAGATTCCAGCGATAGGTAACTGCCTGCCATCACGAGCAGAAATGTAGAAAGGTTGTTTGGGACGATATTGACCTAATGCCGTTGCCCATTCGTAATACCCAGATGCCGGAATTAAACAGCGAGTGGATCTAAAGGCATTTCTAAAAGTTGGCTTTTCATGAATAGATTCACTGCGAGCGTTGATTGCTCTCGATTGTGATGCACGTGCTTCATGCATATCCGTTAACCACGGGCCAATCAATCCCCATGACACTGTCGCCAATGATCGTTTGCTTGTGATGTCATTTCCAGAACGGTCATTGGCGCGAACTATGTAAATTGGATTCGTCGGCGCGATATTCCAATTGAGTGGCAGTGAACTTTCTGGCGATGTACCAGTGACCTCAAACTGCTCCATTAATTCACGCATATCGGCTGTTTGCGCATAACGACCACACATAATTCAAGGGTATCGCAGGTATCGGTACGGGTTAGAATAAGGCGATGACAAACAACGCTCACTGGCCAGCGATTTTTCGCGGCGAAACACCAGTTGATATCAGCGTTGTCATTCCTGGATCAAAATCTGTAACTAACCGCGCTTTGATTTTGGCGGCCCAAGCAAAGAGTCCTTCAACATTGCGTCGCCCACTTGTCTCGCGTGATAGCGAATTAATGGTTGCCGGTTTAAAGGCATTGGGTATTGGAATTGAAGAAACCACAGTAGTTATCGATGGAAATGAAGAGCTGCAATGGATTATTACGCCAGCACCAATGCATGGGGGCGTGAAGGTAGATGTTGGAAACGCAGGGACAGTTATGCGCTTCTTACCTCCACTAGCTGCATTAGCAACTGGCGAAGTTATTTTTGATGGCGATCCGCGTTCGTATGAACGCCCACTAGGGCCAGTTATTAAGGCACTTGAAGAGCTTGGTGTCTCAATTGACCACGAAGATCGTTATAGCTTGCCCTTGAAATTAAATGGAACTGGAAAAATTGGTGGCGGAGAAATAACAATTGATGCCAGCGAATCAAGTCAGTTTTTATCAGCGCTACTTCTGGTAGGGCCAAGTTTTACTAATGGAATAAGAGTTAAGCACAAAGGTGGGTCACTACCATCAATGCCGCATATTGAAATGACTGTCGATATGTTGCGTGAATTTGGTGCAGTAGTAGAAGTTGATGACAAAGCCAAAACGTGGACCGTCAAATCGGGGGATCTACATGGTCTCGATCTAGTCATCGAACCAGATCTTTCAAATGCTTCACCATTTCTTTCAATCGCAATGGTGTGTGGTGGTCAAGTGGCAATTGCAGATTGGCCGACCAAAACAACACAACCAGGCGATCAATTACGAACAATACTTTCAAACATGGGTGCGCAATTCTCTTTTGGAGATAATGGATTAACAATTATTGGCACCGGTAAAATTCATGGCATTGATGTTGATCTGCATGATGTTGGTGAGCTAACACCTTCGATTGCAGCACTTGCTGCCCTTGCTGACTCACCATCGCATTTGCGTGGAATCGGACACTTGCGCAAACATGAAACTGATCGATTAGCAGCATTAACTCGCGAGATAAACGCTTTAGGTGGCCACGTTGTTGAACATGAAAGTTCATTGCACATCACCCCAGCACCATTACATGCCGGTGTTTTTCATACATATGATGACCACCGATTAGCAACGGCAGGTGCTGTGTTAGGGCTTGTAGTTAAAGGAATCGAAGTTGAAAATATTGCAACCACACGAAAGACCTTGCCAGACTTTCCTGGGCTGTGGAGCTCACTTTTACTATGAGTCCACGCGAATACGATGAATCCGATGCGCGAATTCGCCCATCACGAAGCACCCGCCCGCGAAGTAAAGATCGTCCATCACATAGTGATGCAATTTCGGCATTAGTAACAACTGTAGATCGTGGCCGTCAAACTTGTATTACTGATGATGGAACTATTGTCACAGCAATGCGTGCCCGAGAACTTGGCCCAAAGTCAGTTGTTACAGGTGACAATGTTTCCCTTGTTGGCGATGTAACTGGATCAGATGGTTCACTTGCTCGAATAGTTGCTGTTCAGGATCGTCGTAATTCACTCAGTCGCACTGTTGATGATGCAGCACAAGTAGAACGAACAATTGTTGCAAATATTGATCAGCTAGTAATTGTTGTTGCAGCTGCTAATCCAGAACCACGACGAGGATTAATTGATCGCTTCTTAGTTTCAGCATTTACCGAGGGAATCATTCCTAAAATTGTTGTGACAAAAACAGATATCAGCGAAGTTCCGCCATTTCTTGCCGAGTATTCCGAACTCGATGTTGAAATCATCCACACCGCAATCAAAAGTGATTCACGCGTTAAGGATTTAGAAAAGTTGCACCAAGTACTAGAAGGCAAAATATCTGTACTAGTAGGACATTCTGGTGTTGGAAAATCAACACTTATTAATGCATTAGTGCCAGAAGCTGATCGAGTCACAGGTGATGTGAATGAAGCAACCGGTCGCGGTCGGCACACTTCATCTAGTGCAATTGCATTGCCACTTGTCGATAGCGATGGATGGATTATTGATACACCTGGAATTCGTGCCTTTGGGTTAAGTCATATTGATAGCCAACGCATTGTCGATGCGTTCAGCGATTTATCTGAAGTTGCAGCAAACTGCCTATCTAACTGTTCGCACGCAGAAAGCTCCTGCAAATTAGATGCGTGGGCTAGTCCTGATGGGGTTCCAAATCCTCACCGGACCGCACGCCTTGCAAGCCTTCGTTCGCTGCTTGCGGTCAAGGATTCCCCCGCACCCATAATTGAGGATTAATCTCACTTTTTATCTAGTGCCAACCCGCTTATTGAGGCAGGGCTATTTACAGCAACACAATAGACTTGACGCATTATGAGCGCTGATCTGACTTCATTCGATCTACTTGATGATCTAGCACTTGCTCACGCGTTAGCAGATCTGGCAGATGCCATTTCCTTAGATCGTTACCAAGCTCAAGATTTAGTGATTACGACAAAGCCTGACAACACCCCAGTAACTGATGCTGATCGAGCCGTTGAAACAGCGATACGTGAAGCATTATTAACTCACCGTCAGTCAGATGGATTAGTAGGCGAAGAGTTCGGCAGCGATAAAGGAAGTTCTGGTCGCTATTGGGTAATTGATCCAATTGATGGAACTAAAAACTTTATGCGCGGCGTTCCAACGTGGGCAACGCTGATCGCACTTGTTCAAGTTGATGCATCTGGTGTTGAAGACGTTGTCGTTGGAATTGCTAGCGCACCTGCACTTGCCAGACGTTGGTCTGCTGCAAAGGGCCATGGTGCATTTGTACGATTTAATTCAGGAAGTGTTGATGATCTATCGGAGGAGTTCGATACATCATCACATGACAAGAAAATTTCAGTCTCACAAGTTGCAGCGTTATCTGATGCGTCAATTTCTTACTCAGATTTTGTTGGCTGGGGAGATCGACTAGAGCCTTTCCAGAAAATGCTTGCTAATGCTTGGCGCACACGTGGTATCGGTGACTTCTGGTCGCACATGCTTGTTGCCGAAGGAGCTGTCGATGTCGCCATCGAGCCAGTACTTGCTGTATGGGATATGGCAGCGCTCGACATCATTGTTCGTGAAGCTGGCGGTACGTTTACAAACACGGCAGGGCAGAACGGCCCATTTGGTGGCAGCGGAGTTTCGACAAATGGAGTTTTACATAACGCAGTAATCAACGGGTTAAATCCTTAAAGGACATCATGAGTCAACTTCTAGAGCCAGTAACACTTTCTGTACAAGGAATGACCTGTTCTTCATGTGTTAACTCCGTGGAAAAAGCACTTAATAAAGTTGAAGGCGTCAGTGCGACTATTAACTTTGCAACAGAGACCGCCCATATTTTGGCTCCAGCAGAAATGAATCCTAAGGATTTAATCAAGATTGTAGAAAAAGCTGGGTATTCAGCAACTTTGTTGGTTGATGCACAATCTGTGACCCTACACAGCAAGAAATCTGCGCGAGCATTGTTCTTTGCATTCATTTTTGCAGTACCCGCTGTCGCAATTTCAATGGTCATGAGTTGGCATCACCAGATTGATATGTGGGTTCATCAAGCATTAGACAACTTTGGCTTGCCACATCCTCTGTATTCACCAACTGCCTGGGTTGTTATCGCTCTTAGTGCTCCAGTTGTGCTGTTGGTTGCTTTCCCAATACATAAGGCTGCCTTTAGAAACATTATGCATCCAACGATGGATAACTTAATTTCCATGGGTTCATTGGCGGCATTTGGTTGGTCAATTTACGCAAACTCAACTGGTGCTGGTGATGTCTATACCGAAGTTGCTGCAGGTGTAATTTTCTTTGTAATTCTGGGTCGCTACTTAGAAACTCGCGCGAAAGCAAAAGCTAGTAGCGCACTTACTTCACTATTAGCTCTTGGCAGCAAAGAGGTAACAATAGTTCGTGGCGGATTCCCACTCATTGTTCCTATCGAGCAGTTACAAATTGGTGATGAATTTGAAGTGCGCCCAGGGGATCGAATTGCAACAGATGGAATTGTCGTGAAGGGTGAGTCTGCAGTTGATAATTCAATGCTTACTGGTGAAACAAAGCCGGTCGATGTTCGTCCAGGATCGGCAGTCATCGGCGCATCTGTTAATCACAACGGACGTTTAATTGTTCGCGCTACACGAGTTGGTAGTGACACTGAACTTGCTCGAATAACGGCGATGGTGATCAGCGCACAAGGCACGAAAGCTCCGATTCAGCGGTTGGCAGATCGTATTAGTGCTGTCTTCGTACCAATTGTTACTGTGCTTGCGATTGGAACATTCGCTGGCTGGTACTTCACAGGATCTACCCTCACGAAATCAGTGTCTATTGCAATCACAGTCTTAGTAATTGCCTGCCCTTGTGCACTTGGTTTAGCAACACCAGTTGCATTACTTGTTGCATCTGGTCGCGGAGCAGCGCGTGGAATTGTTTTGCGCGAACCACGAGTTCTTGAGGTTGCTCGCAATGTGGACACCGTTGTATTTGATAAGACTGGAACTCTCACCGAAGGTGTGATGCTTGTTCAAGATGCAACGATTTCTACTGCAGCCGGTGCGGTTCTTGGTCGTTCTTTTGCTGAAATTGTTACAACCGACAACATAGTTGCATCTGCCGGTGCCATTGAATCTCTCAATAATCATCCTGTTGCGCTATCGATTACAAAGTACGCGCTAGCTAATTCGACTCAGGGAATTTCGAGTGGGCCTCGCTCAACATTTGCAGTTTCAGATTTTTCTGTAACTCCAGGATCCGGTGCGGCAGGTCGTGTTTCGATCGGTGCACAATCACCTGTTGTGCTCATTGGTTCACCTGCTGCAGTTGCTCATAGCTCAACCGAGTTTCATCCTGATATTAAATCCGCGGTTGAACGTGGACAAGCCGCTGGATTAACAGTTGCAGTACTGGCCTGGGATGGTGTGGCAGTTGCAGTATTTGCTGTTGGTGATCAACTCAAAAGCGATGCGGCTGAAACAGTGTCAGCACTTCGCAGAATGGGAATTACCCCATGGCTTGTAACGGGCGATAGCAGCGAGGTCGCAGCATCTGTAGCAACCACTGTAGGAATCGATGCAGCACATGTTGTTTCACATGCACTGCCCGAAACTAAACTTGAAATTGTTGAGCGCATGAAAAGTGAAGGTCACACCGTGCTGATGATTGGTGATGGAATCAATGATGCTGCAGCGTTAACTGCGGCTAATCTTTCTATGGCTATGGGCACCGGAACAGATACGGCGATAAACAGTGCCGACATCACTTTGATGAATACAGGCCTTGGCAGTGTTATTGCAGCGTTGAAGCTATCGAAAAAGACTCTCACAATAATTCGCGCGAACATGGGCTGGGCACTTGTTTACAACGTTATTGGATTACCAATTGCAGCAGCTGGTTTGTTATCGCCTTTGTATGCCGCTGCGGCCATGGCTGCTAGTAGCGTTCTGGTTGTTACCAATTCACTGCGCATCAAGTAAGAAATGTAGATACGAAAAAGGCCCTCAGATGAGGGCCTTTTTGATGTAGTAGCGGGGGCAGGATTTGAACCTACGACCTCTGGGTTATGAGCCCAGCGAGCTACCGAGCTGCTCCACCCCGCGTCGGTGTTGCAATCCTATGCGCACCAATAGATAAAGACCAAATCCAAGTCGACTACTTCTTGTTTTGAGTATTGATTGCAGCATCAAGTGCTGATTTCAATCTCTTTTGTGCCTTGTCGTATGCGGCAAAGTCTCCCTTTGCAAGAGCAGCTAAACCATCGGCGTAAGCCTTCTTTGCACTTGCAAGAGAATTAGCAAGTGATGAACTAGTAGTAACTCCTGTAGTTCCATTTGTAGAAGTTCCACCTGCAGCAGTTCCAGAGTTTCCTCCGAACACTTGATCAAGTGCTCCCTTTAATGTGTCGTCATAACCAATTTGATCACCAAAGGAAACGAGAACCTTTTGTAGCAATGGATATGCAGCACTGTTTGCAGTTGCTCGAACATATACAGGTTGTACATATAACAAGCCTCCACCTACTGGAAGTGTCAACAAGTTACCAAGTACTACATCTGATCCGCCTTGGCGAAGCAATGACAAGGAATTAGCAACTTCAGGTTTTGCTTCAAAGTTTGATGCAACCTGTGAAGGTCCCGCTACGTTTGTGCTTCGTGGTAATTGCAGCACAGTAATTTTGCCGTAGTTAGGTCCTGAATCAGAGTTAACAACTGCAAATGCTGAAAGGTTTTCTCGACCACCACGTGGAACAAATGGAGTAGTCAATGCAAACTCAGGCTTTGCCTCACCCGGCATTTGCAGTGTTAAGTAATAAGGAGGTTGAGCAGAAGCGTTAGCTCCAAATGTTGATGGATCGCGTGGTACACGCCAGAAGTCTTGCCCTCCATAAAACGCTGAGGCTGTCTTAACGTGATAAGAACTTAGAACTTCGCGCTGAACTCGGAACATATCTTCTGGGTAACGAATGTGTTCAAGAAGTTGCTTAGAAATAGTCGCCTTTGGCTGGACTATTCCAGGAAATGCTTTGCTCCAAGTCTTCAGAACTGGATCCTTCTCATCCCACTGGTACAAAGTAACTTTGCCACTGTAGGCATCAACAGTTGCTTTAACTGAGTTACGGATGTAATTAATATTTTCATTTCCCTGAGCTGTAATTGATGCTGAGTTAGCGGTCAATGCATCAGATGTGGCGTTAGAAAGCGTTGTCTGACGTGAATATGGATAGCCCGCACTTGTTGTGTAGCCATCAATGATCCAAACAATTCGTCCATCAACAAGTGCTGGATATGAATCTCCATCGAGTGTCAGCCACGGCGCAACCTTTGCAACGCGATCACGAGGATTTCGCTCGAAGAGGATCTTTGAATCCTTATTGATAAGTGAAGAAAGAAGAATGCGCTGCTCTTGATACTTCAGTGCAAACACAACCTTATTAAGCAATGATCCAATTGGAACTCCACCAGAACCTGAGTATGTGTAGTTCTTCTGGCCATTTGCCGAAGTGTCATCCGGATAATCGAATTCAACAGGTGAGTTTGTTTTTACGCCACCGATGATCGAGTAGTCAGGAACATTTTCTCCAAAGTACACGCGGGGTTCAAAATCTCCAAGACCCTTCGTTGGCGGCAAGTTACCAACAACAAATGATGGCTTTCCATCAGCATCGCGAGTATTTCCGAAAGCTGCTACGAAACCAAAGCCGTGTGTGTAAACAAGGTGATCGTTAATCCAGTTTCGTGATGGGTTGCCATTGATATTTAATTCGCGGACAGCAACAACTGCATCGCGCTTGACACCATCAACTGTGTAGCGATCAATGTCTAGTGATTCTGGGAATGTGTAATACGGCTTAATTTGCTGAAGCTGACGGAAAGTTGCCGAAATAACATTGGGATCCATCAAACGAATATTTGAAATAGTCGCTGCATCCTTAGTTAGCTGACCGGCAGATGTCGTCAGTGTCGCTTGATAATCGCTAACGGTTACGTTTTCTAGGCCATATGCAGCACGGGTTGCATCGATATTGCGCTGAATAAATGGGGCTTCCTTGGAAGACTCGCTTGGTTTTACTTGGAATGTTTGAATTGCAGCTGGATATAGACCTGCAATCAAAACTGATGAAATAACTAGTAGAGCTGTTCCGGCTGCAGGTAAAACCCATGAGCGGCGAACAATGTTTGCAAAGAACAACAATGCACAAACGAGTGCAATACCGGCCAAGATTGCCTTTGCAGGCAATACGGCATTTACATCTGTGAAGGTAAGACCGGTAATCAGCTTGCTGTCTTTTAGCGCAAGGGCGTATCGATCGAACCAATATGCAACTGCCTTGAGTAGAACTACGAGCCCTAGCAGGACTGAAAGCTGGACACGAGCAGCAACAGTTGTGCGATCTTCTCGAACCTGAAGTCGAATTCCACCATATAGGTAGTGAACGACAAGGGAGCCGATGATTGAAAGAACAAGAGTAGAAATCGCCCAACCAATAAGTGTTTGCCAAAATGGTAGACGGAATGCAAAGAATGAGATGTCCATATTAAATTGTGGATCTTTTACACCAAACTCAGTTGAATTCTTGAAGAGCAACCAAGATCTCCACATTGTTGAACCAGAAGTTCCCGCAAAATAAAACAGTGCAATAAAGCCACCAATAAAGAGCCCGCGGCGAATTGGTTCAACTTGCGCGCGGTAGCGTTCCAAATTATCTGCTTCAACCGATATTGGTACATACAGCGGACGACGCTTGTATGCCAGCAGAACATTGAACATAACTAAGAGTGCGGTAATCAATCCAGTGATGACAAAAAGTATTGCCTTTGTTCCCAAAATTGTTGACCAAGTTTTTGTGTAGTTAACAGATTTAAACCACAACCAATCTGCATAGAAACCACTTGCCGCTGTGAAGATTCCTCCAAGAATTACGAGGATTCCGATAGTTAGGGCTAGTGGGCTTTTGCGTCCTCGGATGTTAAATGATGGGCGTTGGAACTGTGGGCTATTGGTCATAGGGCAAAACTATCGCAAGGGGATAAGTGCTACCAATTCAACTTTTGTGGGTTAAAGGATGTAAAAGATGTGCTCAGTTGAGGCTGAATAAACACTCAGGAGGCGTAGAGGATAGTTCTGAAGTCAGTGGCAGTTGCAAATTATTTGCGAGTGCGTTCGAGGTAGGACACTGCTTGTGCCAATGTTGCAACGGTGATGACCTTTATTCCTTTAGGGACATTGGCAATCTCTTGGGCATTGTCTACTGGTGCAAAGAATAAAGTCGCGCCAACTTTTTGGGCAGAATGAATCTTTTCATTGATGCCACCAATAGCTCCAACAATGCCACGATCATTAATAGTTCCAGTGCCTGCAATATGACGGCCCTGCATTAAATCTATTTCAGTCAAAAGCTCAACTAATCCAATTGAAAACACGAGTCCACCGCTAGGTCCACCAGTTTCAGCCACCTTGAATTTAATTTTGTTTCCATCTAATGCATTCGCCTGTGCAACTCCCTTAGATCCGTTGCCCATAACTTCTGGATGGGATTGTAAATAATTAATCGCGGCGGTGATCGCTTTGTTTTGCGACCCAACCATGTCCGCCTTTGCTTGCTTATCTTCTTGCTTGGCACTTGTTCCCGGTGGATAGATTGCAGATTTTGGATACACAGCACGGTCTGCACTAATCCATGAGTACACCACTTCTGGCCCAACGATCCAAGCATCTGGATTTGTTACACGAATCGACATCAAATCAATACGACCAGTTGCGGGATAGGTATCAAGATCTTTGATAGTAATAACACCTTTAAAAATATTTTGAGCTTCACCTGGCAAGACAATTGCAAATGGAAGCGGAGCAATAGCGGCCAACACAAAAAATATTCCTAGAGTCGCCGTAACAACTTTCGGAAGAGGTGAAAATCGCACTGCAGATCTCGAACTAGCTTGCGTCCGGGCGAATCACAGAAATTCGTGAATTCTTTTGTGTAGGAGGCACGGAATTGAGATTAATTTCTCCGGGGATGCTGAGGGATTCTGTGTCGCCATTTTCTAAATCTGGCTCAACACCGTCGGCAATAACGTCGCGGGCTTGCGAATCGCGCAATGAATCTTGAAAACGTTGAAACTGGCCAACAGAACGTTGAGTTTCTTGCTGATACTTTCCTTCAAACTTTGATACCCATGTGACATAGCCAAGCGCCCCAATTAAGCCGATAGCCGGGACTACCCACCAAATGAGAGCTGAGAATGCGTTGGACATGTGCTCACTCTATCGCTCTGGGAATGAAAGCGCGTGCGAAATTGTTCCAAGGCTGGGAGGATTCAACTATGACACCATTTGGTTTCACACCAGGAAACTCAGAGGACTCTAACGAGCCGGTTGATTTTGCTGCCATGATGGAACAGATGCAACGACAGATACAAGAACAGTTTTCAAAACTTGGGATTAATGGTGCCGGTTTTACTGGTTCTACTGAAGCATTGCCTAAAAATATTGTCCGAGAAACTGCGAAGAAATTTACAACAGCGCAAGGTTCTTCTCCTGTTGGCGCCAATGATGTTGCAGAAATCGAGCAGGCATTTTCTATTGCAGAGCTCTGGCTAGATGAAGCGACCTTTTTTCCTAGATCTCCCAATTCTGGAAACATTGCACTGGCCCGCACAGATTGGGTAGATACAACTTTGGCAGGATGGCAAACATCCGTTGAACCATTGGCAGTTGGGCTATCCACCGCGATTGGCGAATTGTTAAAACAAGCCTCATTTGGAGAAGCAGAAGCAGCTGAAACCCCGAGCGGTGAACAAGCTCAGATGCAGATTCCCGTTGGAATGATTGCAGCACTGCTTAATTCATTTATTGGATCGTTGATTGCAACCCAGCTAGGGCAAGCAATTGGTGGATTAGCAGGAACAGTCACTGGGGCACATGATGTGGGCTTACCGTTGGTTGATTCTGCGTATCCAACGCTAGTTCCACAGAATATTAAGGAATGGGCAACGGATTTAGATATTCCACTCGATGAGGTCCGAATTTTCCAAGCATTACGCGAAGCCGCGGTCGCACGATTATTTGCACACAATCCCTGGCTTGTTTCCTATATCCGTACCGCAATTACTGATTACGGCAAGGGAATCAATATTGATATGGATGCGATTCAGGAGCAAGCACAACGAGCACTTGAATCAGGTAACGGATTTGATCCTTCAAACCCAGAAAGTTTCACAATTGCGCTAAATGAAGGAATCTTTACGCCACAAGAATCACCCGCACAACGTGATGCTTTGACTAAATTGGAAACTGTTTTGGCATTAATTGATGGGTGGAGCGAAGAAGTTGTCGCTCTAGCTGCGGGTGATCGCCTTCCCAATATTGCAGCACTTCAGGAAACGTTGCGCCGTCGCCGTGCAACATCTGCGCCAACTCAACAGTTGTTTTCATCGCTGCTGGGGTTGCAGGTGTCACCGCGACTTGCCAGAGAAGCGACAGTATTTTGGAAACAAGTTCGCGAATTAAAAGATGTGCAATCGCGAGATCACATATGGAGTGGAATTCTCCCAACAGCAGAAGATTTGTTGAATGCTGAGAGTTTCATGAAGAGTTTAGAGATTCCTGATGATTTGTCGGGGTTGATTTAGTTCATTGAACAGATGGAAATGACCTGGAAATAGAAAAGCGAACTCCCCGGTCACTTGCTCTAAATCAGCCTTCCCCTTGCTGATGTAGAACTGTTATCCGAGGAGTTCGTAGTCGTAAAGTAAGTCTTTGACAGTGGTTTATCAACTCGGCACTGCGTTGACAAAGCATTATTTATTGGGGTAATGCGTTTTTGTTTCCAGCCCTTTTAACTGGAATTCAGAAAGACTCGCGCCCTCAAATCGTGAATCTCTCAAGGTTTAGTTGAGAGATGTCCTACTATTTTCTAAGTTCAGTAACTACATGTGGCAAGAAATCTGGCATCAGAAATGGAGAGTTCGCGATGATTGAATTCGAGAGTTCTTCATTAGTTGAAGCAACTCTTGAGGATCAAACCCTTCCTGGAATCTCAGAGGGCGAGATTATTGTCATCAGATCGACTCGTCGAAAGAAAAATATCTCTGCCTATCGTCAGGGCGGACGGATCGTGGTCTCGATTCCAGCCCGTATGAGCAAAGCAGATGAACGGGCGATGGTTCCTGAGATGGTCGCCAAGATCCGTGCCCAAGAGGCGGCGGCGACGATGAGCGAGGAAAGCCTGTCTATCCGCATTGGCGAACTCTTAACTGAACTGGCCCCAGAAATCACGGTGCGCCCATCATCAGTGAATTGGCGGGCAATGCGCGAGCGCTGGGGTTCCTGTACTGGCGCAGATCGCTCAATTCGAATATCTGATCGACTCAAAGGCGCTCCCGAGCATGTTCTGGATTACGTCCTGTTCCATGAGGCGATCCACCTGCAGTTCTTCGACCATGGCCCTGAATTCAAAGAGCTATTGGCCCGTTTTCCCAAAGAGGAGCTGGCCGAGGCGTACTTGAACGGGTATGAGGCGGCTGAAACGGCGCTCACCGCCCCAGAAGCGCTAAAAAAACTCCTAAATAAAGGTGCCTAGATACGCTCAATTAAGCGTGTTCAGGGGTAGCCTCATACACGAACGCCTGCCCCACACGGGGAGCAATCCCGATGGGATCGCAAGCGTCGATAGGAGGAAAAGAATGACTGCAGAGACATACAAAGGTGACGCTTACTGCGTTAAGTGCAAAGAGAAGCGTGATTTCGAAGGAACTGTAAAGGTTTCAGAATCTGGTCGTCGCATGGCACAAGGCATCTGCCCAGTGTGTGGCACCAAGGTCAATCGTATTCTTGGCAAAGCACAGTAATTAAATTTCGTTGTGCGTAGGTGAGCTCTAGTTCACCCGCGAACGTCTAGCGTTATGAAAGACCCTCGCACTTAACGGTGCGGGGGTCTTTTGTTTGCCAAGTATCCTTCCAACATGGCCGCACGCGAATATCAATTAGAGATTAACGCGGTTGACGCGACCCTTGTCTCTATTGAAAAGGTCTTGGATCTGCCAAAACTTCGCAAGCAAGCTGATGAACTAGAAGTTGAGGCTGGCGTACCTAATCTTTGGGATGATCCAGAGGCTGCACAAAAGATCACAAGCCGCCTATCGCGAGTGCAGTCTGTGATTGCCAAGTTATCTGGATTGCGTCAACGTGTGGAAGATCTAGCCATCCTCTTTGAATTAGCCGCAGGTGAGCCAGGTGGAATTCAAGATGCTGAGAATGAATTGGATGCTGTTAAGAAGGCAGTCAGCGAATTAGAAGTTCAGACATTGTTAAATGGTGAGTATGACGACCGCGATGCGTTGATCACTATTCGTTCAGAAGCAGGTGGGGTGGAAGCAGCCGACTGGGCTGAAATGATTATGCGCATGTACTTGCGGTACTGCGAACGCCATAACTTTACGGTTAATGTTCTTGAAACTTCTTATGCTGAAGAAGCGGGAATCAAATCAACAACATTTAAAGTTTCTGCGCCATATGCATACGGCACATTATCCGTTGAACAAGGAACACACCGTTTAGTTCGCATCTCTCCGTTTGATAGCCAAAGTCGCCGTCACACTTCATTTGCTGGTGTTGAAGTTGTGCCAGTTGTTGAGCAAAGCGATCATATTGAAATTGATGAAAAAGATATTCGGGTCGATGTTTATCGTTCATCAGGTCCTGGCGGGCAAGGGGTTAACACCACGGACTCTGCTGTGCGCTTAACTCATATTGCAACGGGAATTGTTGTTTCCTGTCAGAACGAGCGCTCACAAATTCAAAATAAGGCAACAGCTATGGCTGTTTTGCAATCAAAACTTTTAGAGCGCCGTCGCCAAGAAGAGCAAGCAAAAATCAATGCTCTCAAGGGAGATAACTCAGGTTCTTGGGGCAATCAAATGCGCTCCTATGTATTAGCGCCGTATCAAATGGTTAAGGACCTGCGCACAGATTATGAAACTGGAAATACAGCAGCTGTATTAAATGGTGAAATCGATGAATTCATCGAAGCCGGAATTCGTTGGCGCCGAAGTTCATAATTCCTGAGAATCCACAGGATTCGATAAATCTCACACTTTCTTCAGGCTCAAACCCGCGTTAGATCCAACGATTTCAGCCTGCCTTCCATAAACTAAGCGCAGGTCGAAGGTGGTTCCCCGAAATTCCACCCCGCAGATGCAATGGGAGATTTAATGATTCGCTTTGAAAATGTCACCAAGATTTACTCTGGTCAAGAGCGTGCAGCCCTTGATTCTGTAAATCTTGAGATTGTAAAAGGCGAGTTCGTGTTCCTTGTTGGACTTTCAGGATCAGGTAAATCAACATTCTTGCGTTTAGTTCTTCGCGAAGAGCGCCCTACATCAGGTTCAATTCACGTGGCCGGAAAAGACTTAGGGACATTGGCTAATCATAAAGTTCCAGAACTTCGCCGTTCGGTCGGAACAGTTTTCCAAGATTTCCGCTTACTGCCAAACAAGACCATCACTGAAAACGTTGCATTCACATTGCATGTTCTTGGGTACTCACAAAAAGAAATCGATCGCGAGGTTCCAGAAGTTTTGGAGCTTGTTGGACTAGAAGATAAGGGCGATCGATTGCCCTCTGAGATTTCGGGTGGAGAGCAGCAGCGTGTAGCAATCGCTCGCGCATACGTTAGCCGCCCACCGATTTTGATTGCAGATGAGCCAACCGGAAACCTTGATCCGGCTACATCTGTTGGCATTATGAAGTTGCTCGATCGCATTAATCGCGAGGGCACAACAGTTTTGATGGCAACACACGATGCTGGCATTGTGGATCAAATGCGTAAGCGCGTGATTGAGCTTGATGCAGGAAATGTAATCCGCGACCAAGTTCGTGGCGTTTATGGGTACACGGGTTAAGGACGGGATAAGACATGCGCGCACGGTTTCTTCTCAGTGAAGTTCGAATTGGACTTCGTCGTAACTTAACTATGACCTTTGCAGTTGTTGTAACAACCGCTATTTCACTGTCATTGCTTGGAATTGGTCTTCTTGCGAACTCTCAAGTGAGTGCAATGAAGGATTATTGGTACGACAAGATTGAAGTATCAGTTTTCTTGTGTGGAAATCTTTCTGATTCACCTTCATGTGCATCAGGTGTTGTGACAGCTGATCAGCGATTGGCAATCCAGCAGGATTTACAACAGATGAGCGTTGTAGACAGCGTCTTCTATGAATCACAATCAGAAGCATTTACACGTTTTCAAGAGCGCTTTAAGGAATCTGCGATCGCGCAAAATGTGACTGCAGATCAGTTACCAGAATCTTTCCGAGTTAAGCTGAAGGATCCAACACAATTTTCAGTAATTGTTAGCGCCTTTAGTGGCCGACCAGGTGTTGATGTAGTTCAAGACCAGCGAACAATCCTTGAGAAATTCTTTAGATTATTAGCCGTTCTTCGCAACGGTGCATTAGCTGTTGGTCTTGCATCGGTATTAACCGCGGCATTGTTGATTTCAAATACTTTGCGTATTGCAGCATTTAACCGCCGACGTGAAACTGGCGTAATGAAACTTGTTGGTGCATCATCATGGTCAATCCAACTTCCGTTCTTATTGGAAGGCGTTATCTCAGCAATCATTGGTTGGGCACTTGCTACCGGATTACTTGCTGGATTAAAGACCGTCATCGATTCCAACGTTGCTCCGCTACTAACATTCACCAAGTTCTTTGGATGGGGGCAGGTCTGGGTCGCTTCAGGGTGGCTATTGGCAACGGGCTTGTTTGTTTCGATTCTGGCCTCAGTCATTACCCTTCGCCGCTATCTAAAGGTCTAATTCGCACCCACTTGGCGACTCTCATTGATAGGTAGTGAGAGAATTAGCTCTGCAATTCAATTGTTGAGTTGCTATATCTAGGGTGGTGATGCGGCATGGTTAAAGAGATAGGCCGCAAGGTCATTGCTCAAAATAAGAAGGCACGTCACGATTATTCAATTGCTGATGTGATCGAGTGCGGATTGGTGCTTACTGGCACTGAAGTTAAATCACTTCGTGCTGGCCGCGCATCGCTGATTGATGGTTTCGCCATGGTCAATAACGGTGAACTGTGGTTAATGGGCGTTCACATTCCTGAATACACCGAGGGCACGTGGACTAATCACACACCGCGCCGTGATCGCAAACTTCTTGTTCACAAAAATGAACTCAACAAATTAATTGGCAAGTTGAAGGATTCTGGGACAACCCTGGTTCCTTTGCAGTTGTACTTCAAAGATGGAAAAGCCAAGGTTGAGATTGCAATTGCTAAGGGTAAGAAAGCCCATGACAAGCGCGAGGCGATAAAGGAACGTGAGGCTGATCGTGAAGTTTCCCGCGTTGTCTCGCGCACCTTGAGCGGAAAAGCATCTCGTGCGGCTTCAAAGTACGAGGATTAACACCTTCCCGCTTTCCTGATTTACACTTATCTCACCGCCGCTTCGATACCTCAATTTTTGAGGCAACGTCGCGACGGCGCAGACAATTGACAATTAAATAGGGGATAAGAAATACGTTTCTTTTTCTCCAAGTTGTAAGTGTGAAAGCACTTTAAACCTTGGGGGTGAACGGTCTCGACTTTGGATGTTGAGGCAGGGGAAGCGGGCCGAGGAAGCCGGAATGATCTCGTTAACCAATAATCCGTGCAAAAAAATAACTGCAGACGTTAAATCGTCTGATTACACACTAGCTGCATAAGCTACTGTGAATCCGTTAGCCCAGGTGCCGCTCTCGACCTGGAATCTAGCGTCGACTAGGGGGCTTTTCACATCGTTGGTGTTGCAAACAACGATGGAGAACAGTTTTGCAACTGAGTTCGTCGAAGTGATGTGTGTAAAAACTTCGGGACTGAGAAAGCGATAGTCACACTACGCCCGTAGAAGCCCTGTTTTAATACCGAAGGACCCGGGTTCGATTCCCGGCACCTCCACAACGCACAAACTCCACCAGCTTCATCTTTATGTATGATTTTCTTATGGAAGCCATTCTCACTGCACTAGCAATATTGGCGATTATGTATTTCGCCAAAGATGGCTCCAGTAAAAGAGGTAAGAAAGATTAGCTAACGCTCCTTGATGATTAGAAGAAGCGACCAATTGATAAGCCATCAGTAAGTCCTCCGATAGGAGGTTATTCGATGGTCACAAATGACCGGGCTGAAAGGCTTTGGTGCATCTTAAATCGCAAGATTTGCTACCGCACTAAACGTAGATCAGTAAAAATTCACCTGTTATGCACTATCCAAATTATTCACTCGTGGCCATAATTCTTGCAATCCGCCAAAGTGGGTGGCCATACCAAAGGAGAAATAAATGAGTGATGAACTAGAGGTCATCGTCCGTGAAATGTTTGAGGATTTAGACAAGTTGGATGTCGTTAAAATTCTTGATTGTTTTTCGCAAGATGTTCAGTGGGTCGATGAATTTACTGAAGAATGGAAATTTGGCAAAAGCAATCTAGAGACCTTCTTTTCAAACGTTGCAAATTCGATCACAAACATGAAGTCAAAAGCTTCGAATTTCCGCACCGTCGTGAGCGGCGAAAATGCACTGGTTACATTCATGTTGGAACAGACTTACACTCACGATGGCCAAAATGTTGATTTAAAGGCGCCGACAACTATGGCTTTCATCAGAGAAAACGGAACCTGGAAAGTTTCGCTTCTTCACTCTATACCTTTGTAGTTCATGCAGGCTTAAGCAATGAGCAAGTGATTATTGCTAGAGATGTAAATTCTTGTGACTCAATGACCACCTATCAGTGCTGTCCGCTAGGCCCATGTCCATCATCACCTGATGATCGGCCATTCCTTTTCCATTTTAATTTAGGCCCATGATCACCTGGTCTAACTTTTCGAATCCCCAATTTATTTCCAAGGGTCGCAAGCAAGCGAAATTCAGGAAAGTACTCACGACGTAGTGCAATATATGCAAGCACAATTGCATATATTCCAATTAACTTTGGAACCGTAACTGCCATGGCCAGTAAAGATAATCCAAGAAAAGTTCCAATTGTTATTGCTAACAAATGAATAATCTTGCGAAGCGCATTAACAATTGCCCAAGCAATACCTTCCTTGGAGTTCAGGAAATTCACCAATTTGTGCGACGTTAAGGCGATTGCAAACGGCCCAGAAAAAATGGTCACCATGAAAATTATGACAACTAGGTAGGCAAGTGATTCCATAACTATGCCTCCCATTCATTTCTGATTGCGGCGAACATAATCATGTTCTCACGAGAACCATCATCCTGACAGCACTTGTCTCGCAACACGCCTTCTTGCTGGTAACCGGCGTTAGAAAGTACCTTCAAAGAAGGTTTATTAGATTCAACAACTAGCGCTTCAATGCGGTGGAAACCAATGGTGTCAAAACCATATTCCGTCAATAACTTTGTCGCTTGGGTTGCAATTCCTTTGCCACGAACATCTGCGGTTAACCAGTAACCAATTTCGGCCTTTGCTTCTTCAAGAACCAAGGTGTGAAAAGAAAGTGCACCTGCAAATTTTCCGTCGTATTCAAGTGCTAACTGAAGTTCTGTCCTCATAGTGAAGCCATTAGGAGAGCGTTCCCGAACATAATGTTCCGCATTAGCCATTTGATAATTAGCGGGGATACGAGTGAATTTAGGAATTATCGGATCTTGTACACCTTCAAATAATGGAACGATGTCGCGCTCTTCAGGCGCACGAAGAGTTATCAACCCGTACTGCAGAGTTGGAACTTCAGTTGGCCACCAGATCATTTGCTTAGTATCGCAGGTTAATTAACCTTCTTGTAAGTCAGTTGGCGCACCATGTACATCAAGTACATCCCCGCCTAATTTGGAACCTTCTCCACTGCGATTAAGTGGTGACTTTGCCTTGGCATCATCCTTATAGATAGCAGGAATTGAACCTAGCAAACCCTTTTGGAAATCTTCAAAAGCTTGCAGAACTTCGCGCTTTGTATTCATAACAAAGGGCCCCATCCAGGCAACAGGCTCTTTGATTGGTGCGCCACCAAGAATAAATAGCTCAAGTTCTGGAGAACGCGCTTCTTGCAGATTAGCAGCGCGCACAACAATTGTGTCGCCCTCGCCAAAGACAGTTAACTGACCTGTTTGTACTGGACGTGCTTCGTCTCCAACAAATCCATGTCCTGCCATTGTGTAAACAAGTGCGTTGTAATCCTTGCGCCATGGCAAACGTAATTCGGCACCAGCTGCAACAGTTGCGTGCAACAAAGTAATTGGAGTTTGTGTTGAGCCTGGACCAAAGTGCCCATCAACTTCTCCAGCAATAACTCGCAACAATGAACCGCCATCTGATGATGACAACAATGCAACATCTTTTGCGCGAACATCTTGATATGCAGGGGGAGACCACTTCTTTGCAGCAGGCAAGTTAACCCACAGCTGGAATCCGTGGAACAAACCGCCTGACATAACTAAACTTTCTGGGGGAGTTTCAATGTGCAAAATTCCCGCACCGGCTGTCATCCATTGTGTGTCGCCATTGGAAATAGTTCCACCGCCACCGTTGTTATCTTGGTGATCAAAGATGCCATCAATAATGTATGTAACAGTTTCGAATCCGCGGTGTGGGTGCCAAGGAGTTCCCTTTGGCTCACCTGGTGCGTATTCAACTTCACCCATTTGATCTAAGTGAATAAATGGATCAAGTTCTGCCACATCAACACCGGTAAATGCACGACGAACTGGAAAGCCTTCACCTTCAAAACCTTGCGGCGCAGTAGTAATGCTCTTCACCTTGCGCGCACGCGCACCAGTAACTTCGTTCACACGAGGCAATACGGTGATGTCGCTAACGGTTACTGCAGGCATTTAACTCTCCTTAGTTCAGAACCCAAGGGTAATTGAACATTCAACTACTTGCAACTGGAACGCATTACTGCGGAAAGTGATTACAGGGCTTTGAGTGCTGAAACAACCTGAGTCAATGAAGCCTTTGCGTCACCGAACAGTAACATCGTCTTTGGATCATACAAGAGTTCGTTTTCGATGCCAGCAAAGCCTGGGCGCATTGAACGCTTCAAGAAAATGATGTTGGCTGCATGGTTCACTTCAAGAATTGGCATTCCATAAATTGGGCAACCAGGAGTTGTTTGTGCAGCAGGGTTAACAACATCGTTTGCTCCAATAACAATTGCTACATCTGTCTGACCAAATGTTGGATTTACTTCATCCATTTCAAGCAGTTGCTCGTATGGAACATTTGCTTCTGCAAGAAGAACGTTCATGTGGCCTGGCATACGACCTGCAACTGGGTGAATACCGTATGCAACATCAATACCCTTTGAAATCATTAAGTCAGCTAACTCGCGAACTGTGTGCTGTGCCTGTGCAACCGCTAATCCAAATCCAGGAACTATGACAACGCGTCGTGCATAGTTAAGCAAGATTGCAACGTCATCAGGTGAGCCTGATTTAACTGGACGCTCTTCAGCAGCACCTGTTGCATCTTGTGCCTTTGCAGTAAAGGCACCGAATAATGTTCCAAACAAAGAACGACCCATTGCTTCGGCCATCTTTCGAGTCAAGATAGTTCCTGATGCGCCAACTAATGTTCCGGCGATGATCAAGAGAACTGAATCAAGTACATACCCACTTGCAGCCACTGTTAAGCCAGTAAATGCATTAAGCAATGAGATAACAATGGGTACATCCGCTCCACCAACTGGCAAAACGAAGAGAACACCAAAAAGCAATGAAAGACCAGCAAGAATTAATAGAGGAGCTGTACCAAGTGCGCTTACTACCCAGCCACCAACTCCAATTACAGAAACCAAGGTTGCAGCGATAATGAAGCGGCCTGCTGGGAAAATTACTGGACGAGTAGTCATTAATTCTTGAAGCTTCATGAAGGTGATGACAGATCCGCTGAATGAAACACAGCCGACAATTACCGTAAATACTGTAAAGATAACTTCAGCAGTTGTTGCATCTGCGCCAAGGTGTAAATACTCAACGATCGCTACCAATGCAGCAGCGCCACCACCCACACCATTAAATAGTGCAACAAGTTGTGGCATCTGAGTCATTTGAACCTTGCGTGCTGCTGGAACACCAATAAGTAAGCCAATAGCCATCGCACCAAGAATTAAACCAAGGTGGTTAAGTGGCAACGAAGAACCTGGGTTGGCATAAAAGAAGACAACTAATGTTGCGAGAGTTGCACCAAAGGCACCGATCAGGTTGCCTCGACGAGCAGTCTTTGGATGTGACAAACCCTTTAGCGCAAGAATGAATGCAACACCGGCTGCTAGGCCGATGAGGTCATACAGCGTGCGGCTCACTTTTTGTTTCCTTTGAACATTTCAAGCATTCGGTCAGTTACAACAAACCCGCCGACCATATTGATGGTTGCCAAAATAATCGCCGTTATTGCTAGACCTAATTCAAGATTTGTTTCACTGTGATCGGCCACGATGATTGCGCCGACCAGAATAACTCCGTGGATGGCATTAGCACCTGACATTAATGGTGTGTGCAATGTTGATGAAACTTTAGAAACAACTTCGAAACCAACAAAGACAGCTAACACGAAAATCGAAAGAATCGCCATTGCACTCATTACTTTGCTCCTCTTCGTGCTCCGCCATGGGTAACTGCGGCGCAGTTAATAATTTCATCATCAAAATCAAGGTTAAATGAAGCCTTTTGGTCATCCTTTGCAGGAATAGTAAATAGTGACAATAGATTCACAACGTTTCGCGAATACAAGAATGAAGCGTGGAATGGCAGCTGGCTAGGAACATCTTTGCCACCCCAGATACGAACTCCACCGGCAGTTTCAACAATCTCACCAGGTTTTGAACCTTCAACGTTTCCACCAGTTTCGGCGGCCAAGTCAACAATGATTGTTCCGGGAGCCATTGAATCCACCATTGCCTGTGTCATCAAACGAGGTGCTTGGCGACCAGGAACAGCAGCAGTTGTAATAACAACATGTGATTTTGCAATGTATGGAGTTAAAAGTTCGCGTTGCTTTGCTGCGCGATCTTCAGTCATCTCACGTGCATATCCGCCGGCGCCTTCAAGTGCTTCAAGTTCTAGTTCAATAAATGTTGCACCCATAGAACGAACCTCATCAGCAGAGGCTGGACGAACATCGTATGCAGAAACCACTGCGCCTAAACGTCGCGATGTTGCGATTGCTTGTAAGCCAGCAACACCTGCACCAAGAACTAAAACTTGCGCCGGTGTAACTGTTCCTGCCGCAGTCATTAACATTGGGAAGAATCGTGGAGAATGTTCAGCTCCAACAATTGCTGCGCGATACCCAGCACATAGTGCTTGTGAAGTTAGAGCATCCATTGACTGTGCGCGCGAAATACGTGGAACAAGTTCGAGCGAAAATGCGGTAACTCCTGCCGCAGCGGCAGCTTCAATTGAATCAACTGCAGTAACAGGAGATAAGAATGAAATTGTGATTGCGCCCTTTTTCAAAGTGGCCATTTGCTGGGCTGTTAGCGGCTGAACTGAAAGAACTACATCGGCATCTGCTAGAACATCACCACTTTTAACAGTGGCACCAGCAGCTGTGAAAGCAGCATCTGTTGCTTGCGAATGGTTACCCGCACCGGATTCGATACTTACATCGAGTCCTAATCGAGTCAGTTTGTTGATGATGTCTGGAACTAGCGCTACACGCTTTTCTCCAGCTTTTATTTCTTTCGGAACGGCTATGCGCATACGCCAAATGTTAGTGGGTGGAACCCTTCAAGTCACCTCGTACTAGGTGGTACAGGATCGATTGAATCGTTGTTCGGCGGTGATACGCCTCTCTCCACACGACAGAACGTGGACCATCAATTACTGATGCTTCTACTTCTTCGCCACGGTGCGCGGGTAAACAATGCATGAACACAGAGTCCTTACTTGTTAACCGCATGAGATTTTCAGTGACTGCAAATGGCGAGAGCGCCGGCACCTTTTCGGCGCGATCTGCTTCGGAATCACCCATGGACATCCACACATCTGTATACAGAACAGATGCATCTTTCGCGGCCGCTTCGGGATCGTTAGTTACTTCAACTTTTCCACCATTGTGTGCGGCAATATTTTTTGCAACAGCTACAACAACTGGATCTGGCGCCCACTTACCTTTGGGTGTTGCTGCAACAACATGTGCACCCATTATTGCTCCCATGAGCAACCAAGCATGAGACATATTGTTTCCATCACCTAGATAGACAAATTTACGACCGGCAATATCTGTTCCAAAATTTTCGCGAATTGTTAACCAGTCGGCAAGTAATTGCGTTGGATGATCATCATCTGTTAACGCATTGATAACCGGAATAGATGCATTAGCGCCAAGTTCATCTACATCGGCTTGCGCAAAGGTACGAATAATTAATGCACTGCAATAGCCACTAATTATTTTTGCAGTGTCAGCGATAGTTTCGCCGCGACCTAGTTGCAATTCATCGCCGCGAATAAAGATTGGGGTTCCACCTAGGTGGGCAACAGCTGTTTCTGAGGACAAACGGGTGCGAGTCGAAGGCTTTGTCATATAAATGGCGACAGACTTATTTGCCAGCGCGGTATTTGATCGCAGTGGCTTCTCAGCAAATTCAGCGGCTGTCGAAAGCAATAATTCGACATCGGCGCGGCTCAAATGCTCCGTACGTAGTAAGTCCTTCATTTGCGAATTCTACCCGTATTTTTGTGGTGCTCGAAGGTATTCTTATCCACCTAATGGGCCTCTTTAAGAAAATCGGAACAGACGGTGATACCGATCTACTGACCCGACCATCCGAACAGCTTCTGGAAGATGACGGCGGGCATGATCGCTTCTCACATTATGTGAAGAAAGAGAAGATCACCGAATCAGCAGTCACTGGAAAAGCAGTCAAAGCATTGTGTGGGAAAAAGTGGATCCCTTCCCGAGACCCTGAAAAGTATCCAATTTGTCCAACCTGCAAAGAAATATATGCAGGACTTAAGCCCGCGCCCGAAGATAAATCTACATCCGAAGATAAATAAGAATGAAGCGCAGTTTGGGCTTCGCTCTGTCATTCCTTTTACTCATAACCTTTTTTGCACAACCAATACACGCGGCCGATAAAGAGCCACGAAAAATTTTGTCGGGATGGATTCCTTATTACTCTGTAAAAACTGTTCTTCCATTAGTACGCAAACTTCCAACCGCTGCCCCATCTGCTGCGGGTCAACCAGCAGTTTGTGATGCTTCTCAATATGGCCCAGCAGAAAATCAAGCAATTGAAAGTTCATACCTCTTTACTAAGAAGGACTTAATGAAAGAGGTAATGCCATTCTGGTTTAGCTTAAAAAGTCCAACAGTTATTCGTGATGACTACATCACGGGTAATCCATCATGGCCTATGGCAGACACTGTTTGTTTAATGCGCAGAGCTGGATTACAAGTGATTCCAACAATGACTGATGGAACCGACAAACTTGTACTTTCCGGTTACTTATCAAATGCCACAACCCGTACAACGTTAGTAAAGACAATCGTGGATCTAGTATTGAAAAACAACTTTGATGGAATTGATCTTGATTACGAAGGATTTGCATTCGTCGATGGAAATAACACATGGAGCACAACAGCGCCGCGCTGGGTTGCATTTATAAAAGAATTGAGCGTTGCGTTGCATGCCAACAATAAATTGCTTTCTGTCTCAACACCATATCTATATAACCCTAAAGAAGTTCAAAAAGGTTACTTTGTTTATGCATGGGCTGATATTGCAAGCAGCATTGATCGCTTGCGAATAATGACGTATGACTTTTCAGTTGCAAAACCAGGACCTATGGGCCCATTAACATGGACTGAAAAAACAATTCAGTATGCAATTAGCGTTATGTCAGCATCAAAGGTTTATATGGGTTTACCTGGATATGGACGAGATTGGATTACATCGGTCGCTGGAAAGTGCCCAACATCTGCACCGCCTGGATTAGTTGCTGGAGCAAAGGCAGCCACATTCAAAATGAATTACGCATTAGCAAAAGCTGCAATCGATGGGGCAGTTCCAATATTTAATGAGCAATACAGTGAAGCCACATATAGCTATGTACAAAGCTTTAATGGTTTATCTGCAGCTGGTGCGGCAACCGCATGCACAGTAAATCGAACTGTTTGGTATCAAAATGCACGAAGTTTCGCCGATCGAATGGCTTTGGTTGCCAAGTACCGGCTTGGTGGTGCGGCAATCTGGACACTAGGTATGGAAGATGATGCAGCCGCAACTGAAATTCGAAATGCCGCTCTTGCTATTGCACCTGATCCAGTGATTAACACTATGACTGTAGAAAATATAAGTGAGGGTTCAGTTAACTACGGAGACCTTTTCACTGTTAAAGGTTTGATCACGCTTAAGGACAAAACACCTATCGCCGGACAGTCTGTTGCACTTGAAATTAAGCGCCCAAGTGATTCTTCGTGGACAAAGATCGCAGATCTAGTCACAGCCCTAGATGGAACCGTCAAGACACCTATGACATTAGGCGGTAGTGCTTCAATTCGTTTGACCACAACTGGAACATGGGAGCGTTCAGAATCTGCTAGTACTGAACAAAGGATTGCGGTCAAGACTCTGCTTCAAATTGATCGCCCAGTATCAGCATTAAAAACCATGCCGTTCATCATTAAAGCTCAATTACTTCCAAAGGTTTCTGGAAAGTCTGCCAACCTGCAGAAGAATGTAAATGGAAAGTGGCAAAATATAGGTCCTGCCATCATTTCAGATGCCACAGGGATATTTACTTTTACTTCTTCAGAACCGAAACGAGGAGTTATCACCATGCGTATTCAGATCGTTGGTGATATAACTTCTGAAAACTTTGCGATTGTGATCCGCTAGCAATGGTTAAAATCAAGGACAAGATTGAAGAAGAGATACAGGCTATTTTTAATGGCGATGTTCCATGGATAACAATTGTGTGGGATGA
>Ga0209189_1000542_pt1 | contig 31371 bp, 27 predicted proteins | sample C_130820_EF_Meta_FD_187308 | JGI IMG/M metagenome (GOLD analysis project Ga0209189, IMG submission 187308) | Freshwater microbial communities from Lake Croche, Canada to study carbon cycling - C_130820_EF_MetaG (SPAdes) (version 3) | ecosystem: Environmental > Aquatic > Freshwater > Lake... | reverse complement strand
TGAAGGACGCCGGTACCATTGCCGGACTGAATGTGCTGCGTATTATTAACGAGCCGACGGCTGCCGCAATTGCCTATGGTTTGGACAAGAAGTCCTCCAAAGAGCGCAATATTTTGATCTTTGATTGCGGCGGGGGAACACACGATGTATCCATTTTGACGATTGAGGATGCCGTATTTGAGGTCAAGGCCACGGCCGGTGATACGCACTTGGGAGGCGAGGATTTCGATTCCATCATGGTCGCCCATTTTGCGGAGGAGTTTAAGCGTAAGACGAAGAAGGACATTACGGAGAACAAGCGGTCGATGCGTCGTCTTCGCACGGCTTGCGAGAATGCCAAGAAGACGCTGTCCGTGTCTTCCGTCGCGTCTATCGAGATTGATAGCTTGTTCGAGGGCACGGATTTCACCAGCTCGATTACGCGCGCCAAGTTTGAGAATCTGTGCGAGGACGTCTTCAAGCGCACGATGGCCCCCGTCGACCAGGTGTTGGCCGACGCGAAGATGGGCAAGGCGGACATTCACGAGGTCGTGTTGGTGGGCGGCAGCACCCGTATCCCGAAGATTCAGGAGTTGCTGAAGGAGTATTTTAACGGCAAGGAGATGTGCAAGTCGATCAACCCCGACGAGTGCGTGGCCTACGGTGCCGCCGTGCAGGCCGCCGTCCTGTCTGGATGCACCGACAGCAAGATCAGCGATTTGCTTCTCCTGGACGTCTGCCCGCTCAGCCTGGGTCTGGAGACGGCGGGGGGTGTCATGACCAAGCTCATCAACCGCAACTCGACGATTCCGGCCAAGAAGTCGCAGATTTTTTCCACGTTTTCTGATAACCAGGCGGGGGTGCTGATTCAGGTGTTTGAGGGTGAGCGCACGTTGACGCGCGACAACACGCTGCTCGGCAAGTTCCAGTTGGACGGTATCCCGCCGATGCCCCGTGGGCAACCCCAGATTGAGGTGGTATTTGACATTGATGCCAACGGCATCTTGAATGTGAGTGCGGCCGAGAAGTCGACGGGCAAGTCGCAGAAGATTACGATCACGAACGACAAGGGTCGCCTGAGCAAGGAGGAGATTGATCGCATGGTAGAGGAGGCCGAGAAGTTCAAGGACCAGGACGAGGCGCTCCGTGAGTGCATCGAGGCCAAGGGGTCCATGGAGAACTACATGTACCAGGTGAAGGGCTCCATGAAGGACCTGAAGGAGAAGATTGCGGAGGAGGATGCCGAGAAGCTGGCCGCCGCGATCCGCGACATCGAGGTGGCTTGTGAGGGGTTTGCGGGCGACCACAAGAAGGACGAGTACGACGCGTTGAAGAAGACGCTGGAGGACGAGTGGGCCAAGGTCATGGGCAAGATTCAAATGGAGGGCGGCGGTTCCATGCCTCCGGGCATGCCCCCGTTCAATCCGGAGGACATGGGCAAGGCCCCGGCCCCGGCCGATGGTGAGGTGGACGAGGTGCCGCCCCCTTCGCAAGGGGGTGAGGAGACGGAGAACGTCAGCATGGACCCGGCCCCTTCGCAGGGGAATGAGGCCGATGCTCCCGTGAAGCCCGCAAAGGTCGTGGAGACCGAGGTCGAGGCAGCTGAGCCCACGATTGATCCGGTGGACTGAGTTAGTGAAGGTTTTATATCATATAAATATATACGCGTAACATGTCGTTGTTTGTTAAAGAATTTCAAGAAGACGACGTCGTTATTCCCGACTATTTGAAAAATATAGCTAAGCGTTCACGCACACCTACTCCCCAGAATAATGGTGATAAACCAAATTACCAAAAACGTGCCGAGCTGATTGCTAACGTGGTTTCTCACGTAAACAACGAGACTCAACCCAAAAATGATGAATCATCCAAAAAAAATATATTTGCGGAAGCCGAAGACATCTTTAAAAAAGAAATACAACGTTTGTTAAAGACTGGATATTGGACCAGTGAAGAAATCACCAACATATGTTGTAATGAAGAGGAACGCGTCAATATCATGCACATTGCGGATATTATAAAAAATATTTCCCCCTATGATACCTTGTCTTATAAAGACATGTATATGACCATTATTTACACGTATTATAGTCTCAATTTGAACGAACAAACCAAAGATTGGTTGGAAAACAAAGTATTAAGTAAAAACACGTCGCAACCCGAGTTATGTGATAATCTGTATTTAGCGATTACTACCGGAGATTTGGAATACAAAGGTGTCAATTTGTCCAGTAAAATTCGCCGAGGTATGATGGGTTTACGAGGCGGTAAAAAAACACGTATGCGCCGTCGTCGCCATAAGAATACACGTCGCCACCGACGAACCTACAAAAAACATATGAAAAGATAATTTATCCTCCCGTTTTTTACATCATTCACATCATTCTACTTGCCTGTTGTACATAATCTTATACACCACAATGTATGTATAAGATTTAGAATGCAATCACAATGTCACCATCTATTTAACGAAGACGGAGCGCGTTGCCACCCATGGGGAGACCACCCGCAATGCCGGCACCGATGCTCAACCCAGCACCCTGGCGAGCGGCGTTACCGATGGAAGGAGCAAACAAGTCCAAGATCGCAAAGCTGGCCGCGGCCGAGAGCGCGATGAAGACAATTTCCTCCACATTCAAGGACTTCTTGGGAATCGTGAACGCAACAATGGCAATCACAATACCCAGGACAATGTACTTGATAAGACGTTTGACGAATTCGTAAAGATCCACCATGGTTGATTTTTATATATTATACATAAATAAAAAATAACTTAAACATTCTGTGAACATTTAATATATATATTCTTCTCTCTGTGGGTATTTCCTAAAATGTCCAATACATCCGTCGTTGAACGCCCCCTCTTGCCCAATGGACAAAAGAATCCTAAATATGTGGATTTATGTGATGAAGATCCGCCAATTGCTGGGCAAAAGTTTGTTTGTCTCTCCTTTGTTTCTCCCGAATCCATTATCAAGAAGCGCGAGATTTTTCTATTTGAAAAGTTTGTTCAACAATGGGATATGTCTAAATCTGTCGGCAAATTCACAGAATTTTTGAATTTCATGTGTTTTAAATACAATTTGAATGTAGAAAAGGTGATGGCCGATTTCAATGATTTTGTCAAGGAAGAAGAACCTAAATTGAAGGAGTCCTCGGTCGAAGTCGAAAACGATTATAAGAATTTTATTGATAAGAACGAAGATCGTCTAAACACGGATTTCAACCGCATGCACGATTTCCAGACGAGTGTCCGCGGTCTCAAGGTCCGGGGTACGTTTTCTACCCAGGAAGAAGCTGAACGCAATTGCAAGAAATTGCGCGAACGCGACCCGACGCACGACATTTACTTGGGCCAGGTGGGCGTGTGGATGCCGTTTGAGCCGAATGCGTATAAGACGGGCGAAGTCGAATTTTTGGAGCCGGAACTGAATCGGTTGCACCAAGAGAAGATCAAGAACGAGGCCAAGGCGAAGCAGGAGTTTGATGATCGTGTGAAAGCGGCTAAACGCAAGGCCATTGAAGAGAACATTGAAAAGGCACGCAAGAGCGGCAACAAGTTGACGCAGACCATTGACGATCAAGGCAACCTGGTGGGGGTCAACACCATGAATTTCGACGATCGCGAGGTCGCGGATGCTAAAGAACGCGACGAGTACCAAAACACGGTCTTTCAAAATGCCCAAAAACCCAAGAACGATTGAGTTCATTCCCCAGGTGAATCTATGTGACATTGGCGCACCATTCGAACTTGATATCGTCGGGGTCGTCGGCCTTAGTATGGGGTCCCGCCGGATTCAACGTGGCTTGAATCACGACTTTGTCTCCTGGACTCACGGTGAATGAGGTGGCGGTATTGCCCGTTTGAGGAGATACCGAGGCATCCAAGGTAAGGGTGGTTTTACTCACGCCATTTATTAACAAAGTATAAGTGTATCCCACGGCATCCCCCAGTTTGGGTTCCCCATTTAACGTTGCGGTAATATTAAAATTCGACAACGTTACTACCGACGACCCCGAATACGTATATTCGGCCACACTTTGGGAAAAACTGTTGACGGCCGGCGTGAGTGTGTAGGTAGTGGGATCCGGGACGTTGACCCCCACGTAGTACGTTTTCCCGGTTTTATTGTCTCCCTCCAGGGCTTCCACCCCGTCCCAATCCAGACCGTTGCCACATACTTGGGGTACGACAGGTGGAAAAAACGACGGAGGGAGAGGGGAGGTATCGCCTTTGGGTCCCTGGGGACCAGTGGGTCCCTGGGGTCCAGTGGGTCCCTGGGGTCCAGTGGGACCTTGCGTGCCGGTATCACCTTTGGGTCCAGTGGGTCCTTGGGGTCCAGTGGGACCTTGCGTGCCGGTATCACCTTTGGGTCCAGTGGGTCCTTGGTATCCAGTGGGTCCTTGAGACCCGGTTGGACCTTTAGGTCCACATGGTCCTTGCGTTCCGGCTGGACCACAAGGTCCACAAGGTCCACAAGGTCCCGGTTCCCCATCACATCCGTCTTCACCGTCACATCCGTCGCACCCATCCTTACCGTCTTTGCCGTCCTCACCGTCTTCACCGTCCCGTCCGTCCTTGCCATTGCGTCCATCGCGTCCGTCTTTCCCATTTTCCCCGTCCTTGCCATTTTCCCCGTCCTTGCCGTCTTTACCATCGCGTCCATCGCGTCCGTCTTCCCCATCCTTGCCGTCCTTGCCATCTTCACCGTCCCGCCCATCTTTGCCGTCCCGCCCGTTTTTACCGTCCTTGCCATTTTCGCCGTTTTTACCGTCCTTGCCGTCGTACCCATCACGACCGTCCTTGCCGTTGCGTCCGTCACGGCATATCTTGCCGTGGTTCTTTCGCGACGAACATTTCGGTTTATACTTGGAACAATGATGTGATCCGTAATTACAATCGCGATCACATTCTTTATGATCCTTACACTCCTTGGCAACATGGTCGCATTTACCATGGTAAGAACGTTGACTACTCATGATTGATTGATATAGTTTATAGGATAATGCACGAATTCTTTAAATACCGATAAAAACACAGCTAGAATAAAGTAAGGTCATTCGTGCAAAAATTACATTTGTATCCAATACAAATACAAATGTATTCGTTCTATTTGATAGTGATAAAGACGACGTTGTCATTTTTTATTTCAATGCGTGAGCACGATTCGGGCTTGTCCCCTTCATGATGAAAACACTCCACCGACGCCGCCGTCTTGGGACATTTATCACATACATTGTCCCCATGTTTACGAATAATTACATCCGTGTACGTGGACTCGTGGTTGGTCCGGTTGCATTCATAGCATGGGCAACACTCCTTTTTACGGCGACATCGTTCTTCGCTTTCAACTGGACGGCAACGGTCGCGGTAACATTGGCGGCAATTGCACGATCTGGATGACATGATGATGTGTATAGGACTGGATTCAATATAACTATGGGCTAGATTTGACGACGTATCGCCGTTGTAATTCACAAATGTGATTACACGGACCCGGTTTACCAAAGGTTTACCAAAGGTTTACCAAAGGTTTACCAAAGGTTTACCAAAGGTTTACCAAAGGTTTACCAAAGGTTTACCAAAGGTTTACCAAAGGTTTACCAAAGGTTTACCACTTGTTTTTATTCACCGTGATTTGACTGTGCTTTTTCTTACCCTTGTTGGGATCGTACTCGTCGTCGTCGTCGTCGCCCATGTCCTTGGAAATATCCCAAAATTCCTTGGCCCCCAGTTTGAAATCCGGACGACTCTGCGCTTTATACCAAAAAATCTGGTCATTGATTTTGTTGGACTTGGCGTTGTTGTTGATGACCAAGCATTCGTAATCGGTGGTGGTTTGGTCCATGACCGAACAAAACGCTTCAAAGGTGGGAAACATGGACGCATAATTTTCGAAAATACGTTTACGGTTGGTTTGGTACGGCTCGCGTAATATAAACACGTAATCAATGTTGGTACGCAGATTGGGCGGGATACCTAGGGGATACTGCATGGTAATGATGAGCATGACTTTCCAATGACGCCCGTTCATGAACAACATGCGCATCAGCTTGTCACGTGTCCAGGTTTGGTCATATAGACAATCATCCAGAATGACAAATGTACGGGGGTCAATCGTGGTTTTCCGGTACATTTCCATTTCCCGGTTTACCTGCTTTAGCACCGCCTTTTGACGACGCAAGACATTTTCAATCAAAACGGAATTGTATTCTTCGTGAATAAAGAGTTTAGGGACATGACTGGCATAGAATCCGTTGCCTGCTTCGGTCCCGGAAATGACCGTTCCTATAGGAATATCTTGGTGATGAAAAAGAAGATCACGTACGAGATAAGATTTACCAGTGTCGCGACGTCCAATCATCACAATGACCGGCCCCTTATTTTCATCGGGACGAAACGTGATCCACCGCATATCGAATTTCTTTAAATCCAATGTCATGTTCCTAAAACGTTTATATCATAGACACACATTAGTGTAAGATGTCTTTTAACGAAAAAATGCATCGACGTCAAACGCAATAACCATACATCGACCGGCGTAATATAGACAATGATCTTTTCGTTTTGGCATGTATAAGACGTTTACCCATGTTCAATATACATTATCATAAAACGAAACATATAAATTTAACCCGGTTTGAATACCCCCACGACAGAGAAAAATTAAAAGAATTTGATACCAGGTTCGAAGATTCGTCCATGGTTAATTTAGCAGATTCTATCCAAAATTTACAATTATATCATCCCATTTACAAAAAGTTTTTTGAATTGACCCCCACCAATTACAACCAGGTCGCCCTAAACCATCGATACCACGTGTATGACGACCACCACATTATCGATGTCCAAGGGCCGACCCTGGAGGCCCTCACTCTCATCGACCAAGACGTGTTTATTAAATTTTCTCCTCTCTTGGACCCGATCAAATACATGGTGGGTAAATACGACATATTTGACCCGAAATTGAAGCATTTACCGACGCTGCAATCCACCGCCAACGATTGCCACGAAAAATTATTAAGTTACAGCAACGCCTCGTACGTCGACGGGTTTTTCTACTATTTAACCAGCATGATACGCAATCATCATCATTTTGTCCACGGCATTGATTTTTACGGATCCTATCTCGGTATCCAAGACCGGTATAAAATCAATGTGGAAGAAGATTTAGAATATTTGTCAAACTCCCCCTTTTTCATCGAGAATGTGGGCAAATACATGGTATTAGAAAACTACAGTAACCACGATATGAAATCCTGCATCAACTACGGGTCACGGTCGAACCGTAAACGGGTCGTCATCGAAGATATTTTACCGGGGGACGTGATTGATCTTGGTATCATCGAATGTGAAGGTGTCCAAGAACAACCCGCACCGCCATTCGAAGAAGAATGCCTGGAAATGGTGTACAATCAAAGCTCAACTAAGGATGATACTGAGGACGACAGCGAAAGTAGCAATGACGAAGCATCCAATGACGAAGAGGACGAGGACGAAGCATCCAATGACGAAGCATCCAATGACGAAGAGGACGAGGATGAGGATGAGGACGACCAAGGAAGTGAAGATTCAGCGTGGGAGACTGAAGAAAGTGAAAGCAGTTTGCAAGAAGTCTATGCCTATATTTACGATTTCCCGGTGCAAATGATTTGTTTGGAAAAATGCCAAGGGACCCTGGACGATCTCTTTGTACACGGATTGTCGGTCGAAGAGTCGGCGTCGGCCCTCTTTCAAATCGTCATGATTTTATGTGCCTACCAAAAAATGTTTCGATTTACCCATAACGATTTACACACCAATAACATCATGTATGTGGCGACGGAATTGACCCATCTGTATTATAAATATAACAAAAAGACGTATAAAGTCCCCACCTACGGACGTATTTACAAAATCATCGACTACGGACGCAGTATTTACAAGTACCAAAAAACGATTTTCTGTAGCGACAGTTTTGCTCCCGGCGGCGATGCCTCGACCCAGTACAACTGCGAACCGTTTACGAAGGCATCCAAGCCAAGAATCGATCCCAACATGAGCTTTGATTTATGCCGTCTGGGGTCCAGCATTTACGATTTCGTCTTTGACGACAACAATGTCACTGAGAATGCAAAGATGAAGCAGAACGAATTACAGCGTACGATTCAACGGTGGTGCACGGATGACAATGGCAACAATGTGTTGTATAAGAAAAATGGCGAAGAACGTTATCCAGGGTTTCGTTTGTATAAGATGGTAGCTAGGACCGTTCATAAACATACCCCTGAAAATCAATTGAACGATCCGTGGTTCAAACAGTTTTTAGTCAAAGAATCCTCCGTCGCCAAATCACACAAGCCGGACATCATGGATATTGACTCCTATCCCGTCTATTACGACAAGGATGTATAGCACAGTGTAGAACAGCGTAGAATCATTTCTTTTTTTTTATCCTTCTAAAAAAAAGAAACCATACGACCCATGGAATTCATCGACACCATCGGCAGAACCCCGTGGTACCGTAAGACAATGTATTTTTCAATTGTCTTGATGCATTGGATCATATTTTCGGGGACCATGTTGGTCATTTTATTGACCCACGATTTGTCTGTTCTCGTCTTGGTGAATTTTTTCCTATATTTAGCCTTGACCATCAATTTGGTCTACGGTGATTGTCCGGCTTCTTTGCTCGAAGACAAATACGGAGACAACAGTATGACCGAATTATTGAGTGGCTATCTTCCGTTCAAATACGCATCGTTAACCCGCAGTGAAATGACGCTGCAATGGATATTCATGCCGATCATGGTGGTGACGACCAAGATTGTCATTCTCTTGGTGAAATGTACGGCGCGAGAGTTCCTTCTCTTACATTTAGTATGAATCTACCTATAGGAATCGGTACGCTCCATATCTCGTTGAATTATATTTAGATAGTATAATCACCTACTATGTCGTCCATATATGAACGCATCGATCAACTCATGCAAGAACGACCCCGGCCCTTGTCCACGTCTCAGGTGGTATATTCCATCCACGATTCCATGTTCACCAGTATCCTGAAACTCATGTCGGTCAATACGCCCCTCTTGTACACGGTATGTATCTTGACCTTTATTTTGCATTATTTTACCGACACGGACATGTTTATATCGGCGTTTACCTACGTCTTCATCACCTCTTGGTCGTATTTTTCCCACCGCTGGTTCCATGTGCACGACGATTGGAAAAACCTCGTCCTGACCCAGATGGCCTCCTGCGGAGGCCCCGACTCCCCGCATTGGTCTTGGTTCAAATCCGTGGCCGGGTTTCCTTCTATACTGCATATATGGCACCATGATCCCAAGAATCACGGCTCCACCTGCATGAAATGGGTCGAAACGGTCCTGGATTTCTTGGTATTTGGCGGATTCATGTGGATCTTGGGGGGACGGGTCTTGGAACACCTGATCGGCATCAAGTTTTTCAATTACTATTTCATCTTGTTTTGGTGCACCTTCTACACGTCGTATCACATGTTCAATTACCATTATTATCATCCGGATTTCCACCGTAAACACCACACTACGGGCGGGACCCACAATTTTAGCCCCGAATGGATGGACGTGTATTTTTATACCAAGGTCGACAACACCGAATTTGAGATATTGGATACCGGGATCATGAACATGGTCATCATTGCCGTCCTCCTGTTGCTCTGCCAGAATCATCCGTGGTTTTCGTGGCTTCACGGTTTGTCCACGTCCCAGACATGGACTGCGCAGATGGGGATCTTGTTTGAACGTTTATCCGGAGTTTACGATATCTTGGTGGGCAAACACGAGCAACCCGAATACTACCGGAACAAACCTGGACCCGACCTGACCCAGTATTTTGAACATCACGCTCATGTATTGGACGCACCGTGGTATACACAGAAAGACGGGATGACCTCCAACGCCAAACTGGAAAAGATGCTCCACGTTTTCCCGTTTAAATCGTATTTGAAAAAATACATTGATTGTATCGACCGCCAGCGCACCACCTCGTCGAATGCGTTTCAGCGACTGATGCGCGACACGGCATTTCATGTGTGCGTCGGTTCGCTGGTTTCGTCGTGTGCCATGGATGTGGTCACCTATCTCTGGTTCCCGTGGAACCGACGTTAAAAAACAACATACATCCCCGCGATGTATGTTGTTCACGAGCGGGCTCGAACCGCTGACCTTCGGCTCATAAGACCGATGCAATAACCAACTTTGCTACGTGAACTTACCCATTCTAGCTTCATTTAGCCCTTACTTTTTATATTTCTTTGTGCGGCGCATACGCTTGCCGCCGTGTTTACGCTGACGATACTTCTTACGACGCGAACGAGACGAGCCACTACCGCCACGACCGTGGTGGTAGCGCTTGTTGACCTCGGCTACGCTGACCCCGACCCCGACCCCGGAAGAGTCGTGCATAAGACTCTTGAAACGTTTCATGCGTTCTTCTTTGGTTAATGTGTCGTCGGCGCGACTTTTACGTGTCGTGTTATTGGAAAAATCTTCGCGCATACGTTTTGTAAGATTATGAACGGCCGCATCGTTTTCCAATACATTCGTGGGGTTATTGAGACTATCTAACAATTTGATGGGGGTGGTTTTTTCGTCACCGGTTCCAATGTCCATGGTTTAATGGTCGAATATGGTCTATATTATATTGTGCTAAAAACCCGGAGTATCGGTGAATATTTCGGGGGAATGTAGGGTGGGCACCGTCTTCGTATTGGTAATCACGTTCATAAAATCGTGGATGGAATCGTGGAAACTGGCGTATATGAAAATCGTGGCCGCCGTGATGAGAAACACCAGGATGGTATCGCGTACCATGTATTTTAACGGTTTGGGTTCCTTGTCAATGTACCGCATTTCCACGTATTTTGCTATAAAAAAAGCCAATGCGACACAAATGGGAATAAAAAAATCCATAGTGAGGTCTTCTGTTTAATATATACGATTTTTACATGTGTTATCTCCAAAGAAAACGCGCGCGTACGCGTTTTAAATTTCCTCGATACCCAACATCGACATATCAATGTCGTCGTCTTTGGGGGCACCGGCAGTTCCCTCGTTCAAATCCATGATGCCTAAATCCAAGGAACCCATGTCCAAATTTTCGGTGTGGATCTTGATTTGATCGTCCAACGACGCCAATTCGTCCAAACTGCGCTGCAACGCACTCGACGTACTCATGTCTTCGAGGCGTTCCACGGATTTCGGGGCCGCGGCATCCACCTTGTTGATTTTCCCGTTGATATCCATGACCGTGTTGATGTTGTTAAAGGTCAATTTGGTCGTCACCGGTTCATCGTTGAGGTCCGTAATTTTAGGTTGAACAATGGGAGCATCCTCCTCAATCGACGGCAGAGGGGCAGCGTCGTCGTCTTTCGCCGCCTCCTCGGCTTCCCGGTTCTTCAAGATCTCCTCCATTTCGGTATCCATCATCGGTTCGGCTAAAGGTTCAATCGTCACTTCCTCTTCGTGTTCAATGCTTTCGTCCATGTACGCCCGAATGATTTCCTCCGTAGGAATGCTTTCACGGATGGTGGTCATGATGCATTCTTGCACAATCAGTTCGAGTTCGCGCGTATTCTTCTGCACTTGCAACGGCGTGATGTTTTTTTCAAATAGATAAATATTACTGTACACTTTGCGGGCCACATGGATGTAGACTTTGTGGATGAAATTGTCCAACTTGGGAATCGTAATATCAATCTTCTTCTGTTTATTGCCGACACGTATGCAAGTGAGCACTTTGAGTTGGATGATATGCACACACGTGATCAAATCTTCTAAATAGTTGCATCCACTGCGTTCAATGATGCGTTTGCGTTCCTCCTCGATGATGACGGCATTCCATTTGGGGACCCGCGACAGGAAATTTTGAAACGTCATCAAGTATTTCGGCAGTTCGTTGCTCTCTTCGCAAATTTTCCACGACTCGGCGAATATGGACCGTACGCCTTCGATGACCAGGGGGCAAAAAATACTGACTAAACGACTGCACCATTCGTTCCTTGATTCTTGTAAATTCGACAATACAAAATCGTCCATGAATGAATTTGATAATATTATAGAAGCATATTCTCTAAATCCACGTTTGAACACATCAACGTGAAATACATGACATAGAATGTCAACATTTTTTCACATCTAAAATCGGGTTTGAATTTGTAATAACACATGACCACATAACACATGCGCGTCTTCACCTCGGTCGTAGATGTTTCAGCCAGTTTTTCGAGTGCAGACACCCAGTCGCCCGCACAAAACCCCTTTTCACACCAATCGATGGCATGTTGTATGATGGCGCGGGCGTTCTGCATCGGCGGGTCGGCCTCGGCGGATTGCATGATGGTGCGAAACAATGTGTCGGGGTCTTCTGGCTGCCCGTCGTCGCCGGGCACCTCGCGACTGCCGTCGTCCGTGATCGTTTTGGTAATGGGGGACACGTATATTTCGCAAAATCGCGACAAGATGGGGTTCAACAGGCGTTCTTTGTTTTCGACCACAATGAAAAATCGTGTATTATGACTAAACAATTCGATGCACCGGCGCAAGGCCGATTGCGCATCGATGGTCAAACTGTCGGCATTCAACAGCACGATGGACTTGAAATTGGCCCCCCGGTTCGATTGTATATGAGCTTTAGCAAAGAATTTCAGTTCGTCACGAATGAATTTGATGCCTTTGCCGTGACAGCATTCCACCGTCATGATGTGCGTTTTCATTTTTGCCCAATCATTGTTGTATATGTTTTGCAGGAATTCGTTCAACAAGGTGCGTTTTCCCGATTTGCACGGACCGTAAAAAATGATGTTGGGAATTTTTTTGGTATGAATAAAATAATTCAATTTGGTACGTATTAATTCGTGATTCATTGAAACCGTGGCCATGTTTTATGTAATAAAAAATGGCAAATATGTTTATATAGTTAGGTTTATTTGACACTAAGCCGAGGTCATATCGTCCAGTATAACCATCTGCTCTTTACGATAAAACGTGATACCCATCACGCAAAAACAGAGTACCAAGAACAAGAGAGACAGAAATGAGGCGTTTTCCATGATTTATCCTATATCCATTCTATGGGATAAAAACCACGAGGGAATGCCACGACATCAAGTCAGCTTGTTGACGACGACCATTTTTTTGGTTAATATGTAGCGTTCTTGGTGCATGGTGCGACGGCGTAAATTGCATTTTAGACATGCGATTTCTACGTTGCCGTAATTATGCCCCACCGCATTGTCCGTACGTTCTAAAGTCCATTGACGGGGGTCCCGAACGTGTTCATAAATCACCATCGTAGGTATATGACAATAGAAACATTGCAGTCGACAGTGTTCTAACAATTCCATCACATAGTTATAATCCACAAACAGGGAGGGTTCGTAGAGTCCATTTTCCATGTCTTGGGACCGGTAGCCGCGAATTTTCTGTTTAATGTTGGGTTCCAAGACGGGGCATTCGTGGGGATACTGAACCCAGTGCCACTGCAATTGGGCGTCTTCCAGGTTCCAGCTGCCGTCGCGTATCCACCGGGTCCAAGAAGACGTCTGGGTGACTACGCGCGATTTCTTGGGGGCTTCTTGGACCGGGGGTTTGGATTCGGGGGGCGGAAACGTGATGGTATGTACATGGTCCATTATATCACGTTTTGAGCGATTTTTTCCGGCAATTACGCACGCTGCCTACTCCGCCGGGGGCCAACGAATGGTTCTTATAACATACGGCGGCATTGTTGGCGAACAATTGCATGCGCATTTTGGGCAATTTTGGCAAGGTGTGGGCAGTAGGAACACTGATGGGGATCGAAAATTCAATGTATCCACGTTGCATGGTTGTTTGTATAGAATACCATAGTAAAAAGTGTATTGATAAAAATGATGTAAAGATTGCGTCGTATCTATTAATAAGAATATAAAGTTTGTTTAACAATATAATGTTTCCATTCCCTACGCCGGTGAACCAAATCAAGAATGTCGAGCGGGCCATCCAAGAGTCCAAGGACAAGATCAAGAAGGAAAATGACGATAAAATGGTGTATCGTTCTTCCCCTAAAATCGTGACGAGCGGTAATTATCTGTCGTCCAATACCGAATTTTCGTTGAATGCCATGGACAAGTTGCTGGAAAATGAAAAGAACCGCAACAAGACGGAATCCTGGAATAAATTGGACAAGACGGTGAAAATACAGAAATTGCACATGTTTGCCGAAAAATACGGCAAAGAGCACGGATTTCCGGTCAAAGAAATCAAGGCCCTGAAGATGTTTTTCAACGATTGCCTGGAAAAGAACAAATTGAACAAGACCAAAGATTTGGTATATGACAAGGAATTGAGTGAGATTGTCAGCATCCCGTCGTTGCATTTCAACAGCACCACGCGCAATTTTACATTGAAAAACATTGACCCGAAGCGGGTCTCCACACTGAAAGCGTTGACGCCGCGGGCATTTTCCAGAGCGGTTGGTACGTCCGGAAAGTGTGACGCAGAAGCAGAAGCGCCTACGACGACTGAACACGGTGTGCCCGACGAAGGAAAGATGGAGGCACCGAGCACGTAAGAACCCAGAAAATTGAAATAAAAGAATATGAAGTAGAAGTATGTATATAAGTTATCTACCAATATACATATAAATGCCGTATTCTCAGTACATTATCAGTTTGTACAATTCGCGTAAAACGATCATCGAACTGTTGGCTCAGTTGGGATATGTTGTCACAGAATATGAATCCTTTAGCATCAACGAGATTGATGCCATGTATAAGAATACGCAGCTCGATATGCTGATTTACCATGAAGACAAGATTAAAAAGGTCTACATCAAATACATCAACAGTGTGCGTCAAAACAGTCTCGATAACATTGTGGAGGACTTGTTTATCACCGAATCGGTATTGGACCGTGAACACGACGCCCTCATCATCATTGCGGACGACGAACCGAACGACTGCATCATGAACAAGGTCGAATACCTGTTTGATCACGACGGTATCTTTGTCATCATTCATAACATTCAGCGGTTGCAGTTTAACATTCGCAAGCACGTGTTGGTGCCCAATGTCCGTATTTTAACCAACGAGGAACACGCCGATTTGATGAAAAAATACAATTTGCGCGATTTGACGCAATTGCCCGAGATATCGCGGTTTGATCCGTTGGCATTGGCGATCTGTATGCGTCCCAAGCAAGTGTGTCAAATTATTCGCAACAGTGTGACGGCTTTAGAGACGGAGTATTATCGTGTTTGTGTATAATATAGTAGAGAATATTCGGGTCGAATGGATAATTATTTGATACCGTACAATGCCAATGATTTTTTTTGGGTTTCCGTGCAAGATAAATACAATTTCAATAGATGTGATGCCCTCTTGAAACAGACGAAGAAAAAATCCAGCTATTATGCCCCGTTAACTCAGCCGGAAGAACCGACGGCGTGTCCTACGGCGCCCGCCTGTCCCACGGCAGCCGCGTGTCCCACGACCGCGAATGCGACAACAGCGAATTCGACAAATCCTGACGGTACACCGTTTGATAATGCGGAATTGCTATTTGGACAACCTTTAGATGCAATCATCGGGTCCGCGGCCCCGACCGCGCCCCCGACCACGACCGCGGCCCCGACCACGACCGCTGCCCCGACCCCCTCCAACCATCTCATGTACAGTGCTGATCACGTCCTCATTTCGTCGACCAACAGTGGTCATGTGAACGCGCCGGCACCCGTTTCCGTCAACAAGGCCACCTTGCCCTACGAACTGGAATTATGCAAGAATTATACCAATTCCAAGAAACTGATGGAGTTGCAGAAACAGACGGTCACAGGTCAAGGTCACTACGTGGATTCCGCCCAAGCCTACAATTTGCGCATACGTGAAATCGTGAATGTGAGTATAGGAATCGCGGGCATGGTCATCGTCATTATGGCGCACAACACTTGAAATGTTCAACACTTGAAATATTCAAGTGTGTAAAAATAACACTGAATAATATAATAACATCCTATTATTCAATGTCGGCAACACCATCGGTCACTACACCTGTTACTACACCTGCTATGACGTCTTATACCATAAGTCCATCGCAGGTATCCATTATCAATCGGGAAAATAATGAAGCGTATACCAGTTTGCAAAATTACAGTACAGCCTATACAAACTATGTGATGTGTTTAGAGAAGAATTTGCTGGTTCGCGACGGTACGGATCCCAATCCCCAGGACGGGGCGACCTGTTCACCGCCCGATGACACGGATCTCATGACGCAAATCCAACAGTTACAAACCCAGATTAACCAAGCCGCGACCAGTTCGAGCGATGCATCCTATAATAACATTATTCAAACGTACAACAACGTCGTGAAATTGCGCAGTGAATTGGACATGAAACTGAATGACCTGTATTCTGTGCAGAACAGTGTTCCCAATATGTATCAACAGCAATTGGATACCACAATTTACGGCACAATTTTATGGACGGTTTTAGCGACGTGTTTCATCTATTATTTATACGACCTTAGATAGGGTCGTGTTTTATTGTTTGAGACCATTGAGAAAATTGAAATTTTAAATGTCATGCTTTTGGTATGACATTTAAATGACAGTTTTCAAATTATTACAACGGATGAAAATGGTTTGGCACCCGATAGCATCACCGATATTTATAGGGTTAAGTCTTCCTCAACTATGTTATGAAAAAAGATACATGGAGATTCCGGTTCTTATCGTCATGCCTGTATTCTATACAGGCATGCGATGCGGTATTGAAATTTTGAAATTTAAAGAAGATGGGTTTAATGATACTATGCAAAAATATTATGATAACCGAACCAAAAAATAAAGATAATATGTCGATTATAATTTTAAGCATGTTCACAAAATAAAAGAAGACTTGTTATGTTTCTTCCAATGCTCCAGTCTTTACACCTTTGACGATTTAAAACGCCCACTAAAGTGGGCGTTTCCAGTGGCAAAGGCAACGTTACCACGCGTATTTTAAATGCGCGAAGGTGTAATAAGAGGATGTAGACACGGTACATACGATTACGGTAGAAAAATGTCGTTATCGTATATAAGAATCCTAATCCTATTCCTACTATATGGGAGATATTTCGGTTCAGGTACAAAAGAATATCACCGGACCCGCCAAGGCATATAATGATACACATTATTATCAATCCTTTGAAGTCGATATCAACGGTATAAGCAATGTCGTACCTTCTTTAGATAGCCCATCGGTCAACGCCATTGGGTTCATTACGTTGTCCAACGGAGACACCAACCATACTCTCGCCATGGAGCAATATGGTACGGAACTGTACGACATGAAATCGGGGCAGTATGTGATGGAACATTTTTTCACGAATAAATTGTGGGAACAGTTGAATTATTTTAATAGCAATCTTTCCCATTACAAGATTACCGACGGATTGCAATACAGTGTGTATTCTATCAATTCCAAAGTCGATACCACGTGGGATGTGAATACAGTGACCCACCAGGTGAAGAACAATGTCCAACCCGTCGTGACCGGATACAGTGACGATATGTCCTCCTTTTCGAGTGCGGTGGGGTCTTATAACATTGCGAATATTAATTATAATTTTGTGGTGGAATGGTTTGGCTATTTTTTACCCAGCCAGAATGGCAATTATCGTTTTCAAATGTCCACCAACGGTTACGGGTATATTTGGGTAGGAAATGTGGCTTTAGTCGATTACAATTTAAAAAATGCTACCACGTCGGCCCAGACGGTCCGCATGAACCAAGGAATCTATTATCCGGTGAGGATTCAATTCAGTATGTCCACCACGACCACCATCGACAATATCCAGTTGGCGTTGTCCATCTATTTGGAAGGCAGTCTCTTGTCGAATGGCCAAGGATCGCTGTTTAGCATCCAAGATGCTAAGAATGTACCGTATGAACCGATCCACCTGCATTATGCTTTGGTCCAGACGGACCAGAATGCCGTGGATTTGGGATTATACCGGTTATTCTACACCAAATACAATGTGTCCAACAATTACACCTACAATCAACAATTGCGCGTGGTCAAATCGAATCCCAATTTGAACAACAACTATGTGAATATATTGCAATTGGACACGAACAACGTGCCGACGACGTTGACGTTGAATCCGGACGGTACCGTCGTATTGAAGAATTCCACGTCGTCCAAAACGTTGACGAATCTGGTGTCCAGTTTTTCGGCCTGTACCAATGGGGTCAGCTTTGCGTCGATGCCGGTCATCACCTTGAACGGGGCCTCGTTGAACCAATATTATACCATTGCGAATGCGAGTGTGACGGATCCCGCCACCGGTAATACCTATACGAAATACACGTTTAGTAATTTCAATTATACGGGTACCTCGAGTGACCCTCTCTATAAAACCGTGACGGCGGCTCTGCAAAATCAAACGTCCTTGGAATTGGTGGTTGTTTCGACGACCCCGACCGATGTGACGACTCTCAATCAGCCGCTCACAAACCAAATCGTCGTGACCAATTTGAACATCGTGAACCAATGCACTTTTCAGTTGAATCTTGGTACCGACGGTAACTTGGTTCTTAAAAACAATACCACGGTGATCTGGTCCCTGTTTGACGACAACCAATATTCCAGTGTAGTCAGCAACATTAAGAAGAATATAGGGTCCGTCGCCACCGCCAACCGCGAATGGCTCGACAAGTACAATGCTCAAGTGGCGACCATGCAACTGAATTTGGCTTACCCGACCATGGATTCCCAACATCCCATCTATTCTTCCAACGGCTATTGCAAATTGGTCATTTTAGGGAATCGGCTGTTGTTGGTCACCAGTACCGCGGTGGCATCCCATACTCCCACCAGTAAGACGACCAACTGGCTGGATCAACCCCACACTTATTATTTACTGAGTGCGGTCGGGGAAATGAAATTGGGAAAAACCATGCTGGTCGACCAAGAATCGCAGTTGCTCCAACACGTGCCGGTCGGGGGCAACATCTTGAACTATAGCAACACGTTCAACGCCTACAACGACAATATGTACAGTTTCCCCCCGGGATACGGCCAGTCCGTGCCCTTGTCCAATTATATCACCCAAAAAGGGGTGACCAACGAACAATGCCAAAGTCTATGTGAAAATAATGCGGGGTGTGGTCACTACTACTTGTACCAAGATTCCAAGAATTCGTCCACGTGTCAAATAAATACGGATAACAGCCCCCCGCAATATTTGCCTAAATCGAACGAGGCATTGTCTTCGTCTACATTATATGTTCGTAACAAGATGATTACCACCAAGTGCAATATTGACGGGTATCAACCGAATTATACGACGGCCAACGGTGACGCATTTTCAAAATTAAAGGCGTATTCGATGGCGCAGGGCCATTACGACCCGGCACCTTCCCAAGAAGGACCCTGCAGTGTTCCGTCGATTTATAAGAGTTTAAACACCTTTAATGGTACCGAGACGTTTGTTTCGCGGGGGGGCGGCGGCGACCGTCGTTCATATGTGCAGCGGGGGGGAGAGATTTATCGCGGTGAATCGAGCGGTCTTGTACCCCCGGACGCTCGCCGGGATTTAGGTTGGTTTCCCACCACCACGATCCAGCCGGTTGAAACCATGGTGTCGGGGTACAATCCCAACATATGCCAAACCATGCAGAAAACGCCGTGTTTACAGGAAATCCAACAAAACATCCAAGCCCTCAACGACGAGTATAATAGTCGTGCCAACGACAGTGCCCAGGTGATGCAAAAATACGATGCCTTGAACCGCGACATTACGGGGAAATTGATGGCCCAGTATCAATCGATTCACGGCAATCCGCAGTACGATTTCATCGATAAGGATGGCAATTTGTTGTATGTGAAAAATAACGAAAGGACGCTGTTGACGGGCATGATCCAAGATGTCAAAGAAAAAATGATGGCCGAAAACACCAAATACATTGTGCTAAATATCGTGGCCGCTACGATCCTTGTGGGATTTTTCGCATTGACGCCCTGAGATTTGGCCTCGCGATGGAGGTAAAATATACTTATTGTGTATAGTCGATTTATTATACACAATTGGATAAAAAATGCCCACTACACCGTCAGTAACCCCAAATATGACGACGACCGCAAGCTCGCGACCGACCCCTACGTCTCCGCCGACCTTGAACGGGGGGTCTTTTCTCAACGGACTGCAAACCTATTTAGTACAATCGCCGTTGTTGAACACAGTCAACGGGGAAACCAGCGACATCACCCAGCAAATCAACGATATCAATGCCACCTTGGGAGAAATCAATTCTTCCATTACCGCCACCAGTGTATCCAATATATTGTCCCAACAGGACGGTATCCAGACCATTGTGGATACGGAAATGACCCGTCTCAATGATAAAAAGGAGAGCATTGATCGCGCCATCATGACGCAAAAACGCATGATGGTGATGAACGACAGTTACACCAAACGTCAACAGGCCTATACGAAAATCGTCATCGCGATTTCCATCGGTCTCTTTCTGTTGATCCTTGTACGCATCATGTCGTATCAATACCAATCATACGATTCTTTAGGAAATTTTTTGACCATCCTTATCATCGTCATTACGTTGATTTGGTGTGCCTGGGCGTTTGTGGCCATTTGGCGCCGTGATCCCGTATATTTTGACCAGCTGAATTTCATTCCCAACGATTATTTACCTCGTGGCAGCAACGAAAACGTGGCCGGAAACATTATACAGAGCATCGTCGCGGGCCAAGGATCCGGAGAACTCATTTCTGGCACCAACCCGAACATTCACAGCACATGTGTGGGAGCGGCCTGTTGTTCCAATAGCACCCACACGACATGGGATCCGTCCAACAATGTGTGTGTGAAGGAATCGTTTATAGGAAACACGCCCCCCGTCCAGGTTCCCCCGACCACCATCCCGAACAATGTGAAACGCGTCGACGCGATCCCTTCCTTTTTACCCAGCGAGTATGATCAATACCGGGCATTGACCCAGATCACGACGGTCCCTCTTTCGGCCCAAGACTGGTATTCCATCCAGTGGAAACAGATCATGTAATGAACGAATTAACGATATGATATCCCTAGATATCATATAGTAGTACGCCGACTTTATCAGTAAAAAGTCGCCTCATAACATCTTGAATCCATGTCCATTACCGATCATTGGAATGTCAAATGGACGAATGATCACGATTTTACGTCCCCTCCCAACGATGCGCTCATCACTGCCCATGCCAATATTCAGTATGTGACCCACCACGGCGACCAAATGCCGTACAATGTCCAACTGGCATGTCCTCCGTGGACACTCAGTTCCAATCATGCCGCAAATGTACGGACGGATCGCGCGATTGCGACCCAATATGTACCCGATGTGGGATTTTTTATTCCCGTGGATGCCGACGTCAAAGTCACGCATAATGGCACCCAATACTCGGCCACGGTCATGTTTTGGCTGTTGATGACACCCGACGGTAACATGTCGGGATTCTATGTGACCGACGATGTCTACTCGGCCGCCCCCGCCACAAGTAAATTGACCGCCCACATCCACGATTTATTCCTGAGTCAGGACGTTTTGCGGCCGTTTACACCGCCCAACAATACTGAAAATCCTTTGGTGGGTAAGACCACTTCTTGGTATTCTTGGAACTATAATCAATATCACAAAGTAATGGTGAAATTACACGATACGGTGCAGTCAAATTGCATCATAAACAACGGTACCCTTTCGTACGTATCGGCCAACTGGGTCAAAACGTCGTACGAAAAGGGGCTACCTGACGCGACCACTGGCGCCACCACCGGTACCGATGCCCCCCGCTCCGTGGTCTACACCCCGTCTGCGTCGGCGGTCACGCCCCGGGCCACGCCCCGGGCCATGCCCACCAAGGTGACCAAGGCCACGCCCACCCCGAAAGTGGCTCCCTCGTCGATATTTACGGGCAGTTTGCTCTACCAAAAATTGCTGAGGGAAAATGAAAAAATCAACAAGTATATTGACCTGTTGAAAACGCAACAGAACACGGACATGCAACGCATATTGTATAATGACCCGAAATTGCAGAGATATACGCGGACATACAATGTGCTGTTTTTCCTCTACTTCATGGTGCTCCTGTTTATGGCCTACATCCTGTTTATGACCGACCAACGGTCGTCGACCTGGTACAAGGTCCTCCTGGTCCTCCTGTTCCTGGTGTTCCCCTTTGTGATTCGGTATGTGGAAACGGCGCTGTGGAACTGGGGCATGTTTATGTACCGGTGGTGGTTCAGTGCCCCGATTGGAAGCGATCCTATACAACAAGCCATGCGAAATCAACCACTCATGGATTCACCCGCCCATCGCGAGGAATTATAATTCATCAATCTCTACCAGTTCGGTCTCCCCATCTTGGGGCAAATGGCTTTGGATGCTTCCGGAATCGCTCAGTGTCGACCCCACCATGCTGGCGCGGGCCTTGAACTTGACCCCGCGCCACACGCCGCACTGAATCTTGCCGAAACGCTTGTCCATGACGTCGGCCACGTCGCGGGTATTGGGCGGCTTTCCGCCCATGTTGACCATGAACCATTCTTTGAATTCCAGCGCCAACTGTTGCTTTTGGATGCATCCGTTTTCATATACCTCAATGCGTTCATGAATGAACTCACTGATGAAATCTTGGCGATCCAGGTACGAATTACTGGAAGCCATGACCCGTTGGCAGTCCTGAACGTTGCCGTTATTTCTATAGGATCGGTCCACCAACATCGAGGCAAAGATTTCGCGCCAGGTCTCGAACTTTTCTTTGATCGTCTTGTCCAGCTTGTACTGAAACGGTTTGTCCGGGTCGCCGTCCACCGGATTTTCGGTAAAGAGGGAGACGAAATCGACGACGCGAATGCGGCGGCGCGTGCCGTGGTCTTGGCTGCGGATTTCCATGTACTCATTGGAACACACGACCAGCTTGAACTGCGGAATGAACGTGAGCACTTGGGGCATGTACGGTGCACGGGCCTGGACCGGGTCACCGCCGGTAATCTGTTTCATGATACCCTCGTTGATGCGGTCCCCCTTGGACGGCTCCTGCATGACCGCATACCGCACCCCCTTGAGTTGGGCCAGTTCGGGCGACACGCCGCCGATCTTGGTACGCTGTTGGGTCAACAACGACAGGGGCACGTCGCCCTTGTAGTCGCCCAACACTTGTTCCATCAGGTTCACCAACACCGATTTCCCGTTTTGTCCAATACCAATGTACATGTTGAACGTTTGGTTCATGTTATTCCCGATCAAGGTCGACGCCAAGTGATCCCACATGTACTCGTGAATGTCGGGATAGGGGAAAAGCTTGTGCATAAAATCTTCGATTTCTCCCACAAGCTTGGCGTGACGCACCGGGTCGATTTTCACATAGTCAATGTTGGTGCATTTCGACACGTAATCCTCGGGCTGACCTTTGCGAAACGTCTTTTGCCGGAAATCGACGACGCCGTTTTTGAAACAAATGAGGTAGGGATCGTTGTCCAATTTTTGGAGAAAGTTGGCGTCGAAAAACAGCTCCTTGGCCTCGGTCATGATGTTCTTTTTGTCGTTGGTACGCGAGAGCCGCTGAATGATGTCCATGACGGTCTCGATGCGCATCTGCAACGCTTTGAGTTTGTTGGTATTTTCGTCGCTTTCGCCCTGATTCTTTAGGAGCAATTTTTGGCGCAGCAGTTTGCCCTGTTTTTTGATGTAGACGTCGCGCAATTCGTTGGAAATCGCTTTACGAAGCGTCGTGCCGGAGTCGATTTCTTCCCAGCGGTGGTTTTGGAAACGGTACCACATGTTGGCCTTGATGCTCACACAGGCGTACTGATACGCAAAGAGCTTGTGGAGCACCGTCGCAATGTCGTAATCGCCGCTCCCCTTGGCCGCGCGTCTTTCACTGCTGTTGATCGATGCGGTGATGCTGTCGAGCGTTTGGTCAATGTAGAATTCGACGCTGTCTTCGATGACCTGTTTGTGTTTTTCCGGACATTCTTGTTGGACCCAGTACATGATGGACCGCTTGGTCAATCCCCCCATGGCGTTTTTATCGAACGATTCCCATTTTTCCCAGAGTTCCGGAATGCAGGTATATGAAAACGTGTCGCTCTGTGAACTGAATTTGACCCAGACGATGAAGAGATGCTTGCTCGTGTTTTTAAGCGCCCATCCCACCCGAATCCATTTGACAAACGACCCCGGCCCGTAGTAGGATTTAGGCAGTGCCATGGCGTATTCGTACGCTTCTCTCAGTTCGTGATCGACCGGTTGCAGGGAATCCAAGAAGTAGGCTAAAGCTTGGTCTAAATCGTCGGCGGTGCGGATTTTCAAAATGTCGTTGATATTGGAGATGAACATGGATCCCGGTTCACGGGTGGGGGGCAACAGGCCCATCATTTGCATGTTGATCAGGTTACTGCTGCTGCTACTGCTGCTCCCCGATTTCTTTTGTTGGTATTCGGTCATGAACGTATTCTTCATGAATAGACAGGCATGTTTCCGGTATCGGGCAGACAATTGCAAGAAATTCTCCTCGCTTTGCATGAATTGACGGACGTCCAGTTCGGGCATGACGAATTCGCCGTCGACCGTGTCCACCGTGACATTGAAAATGTACTTCAGTTGGTACGTTTCGTTTCCGGGCTTGCACGACCCGTAGAGCTGCCAGTTGATGACCCCCTTGCTGATGCCCTCGTCAAAGACGTCTTCCCAGGTGTAGTTTGCCTTGATGGGAATGTCTGTCCACACGTCGCCGATGCGGTCAATGACACGCTTGCGCAGGATGGTTTGCACGGTGGCGTCGGCCTGGATACCGATGATGATATGGAGTCCGTCTTTGGTGAGGCACTTCTCGGCATCTTCCGCCGCGATCCGGTTCACATTCGGTTTTTCAAAGACATAGATCATGAAACGGGTATTTTCGTCGCACTGGTATATTTGTTTGATTTCCTCTAAATAGAGCCCGAGCAAGTCGATGACGTGATCCTTCGTGTGTTGACGCGTATGCACGGTGGCATCGTACCGCAAATCCACGTCGATCAGGATGCCGCCTCCGGAGGCCAGTTGCTTCTCAGTGAGATATTCCTTTTTATTCTTTTTAACGGTTTCGTGGTAATAGATTTTCAAAAAGTCGTCGTATTCGTCATCGGGAATGTGGTAGGTGCCCCCACTTATCTTGTTGGCTTTGTCTGCAATTCTGGTGTTGGTTTTTTCGAGTTCGGGGTGCTCACTTGCATTTAAATAGTGGGTGCGAAGAAAGGTGGACAAATTTGCAGCGATTTTTACTTTAGACGGGACTTTTGTGACGGGTGTATCTGTCATCCTAATGTATAGTATAGTGATATTTTTATACAGGGTTGGATAATCAATTTTACACGCGGGGGGAATTTCGAATCCAGATACGGATCATGCCAATAAAATTGAACCGCCGATGATTCTTAGTTATCGTCTGTACCCAAGAAACCAAGATCCAAGCCTTCACCATGAATACCGAATCACCTTCATCTTATATTGGACTGATGCAACTCGGTTCCATCATGTGCAAACAAGCCGAGGAAAGATCCCAATACCACATGCTATTTGAAAATGACCAAGAAGCCGCCTATCACATTGTTCAAACGTTGATGAACGCGATCCAAATCCACGGCATGTTTGCCGAATCCCTGGCCGTGTTTTATGAACTCCACGGATTTCCGGATCAGTGCATTGAACGGATGTATCAATACGCCATTGCGCACGACGACCACGAAATCCCGCTGTGTAATTACGCGGACTATCTCAAAAAATGTGGCCGCGATCGAGACATGGTTTTTTGGCTCCAAACGGCCGTCGACCAGTATAAGAGTTCATACGCCGGTTTCATGTTGGCCCTGTACCACGCCAAACAGCATATGAATGAAGAAGCAACCCATTATTATTGTCAGGCGATTGCTCACCACGGCGACAATCCCACCTTTACCATCGATACGTTTGTGGAAACGGCGGAAACGATTCAATTGGTCCACCTTGTACGAGAGGGCAATCTGCCCACCGACAACCCTATTTACCGCGAATTGTCCCATAAATACCAATCGAATAAAATCGTGGCGATTTACAACAACAAGGTACGTTTGTTTCAGTCACTCAACCATGTGACCGAATGCGGCATTTGTTACAACAACGCCCTACATATCGATTTTGAATGTGGACATTGTGTCTGCAGTGATTGCTATTTGAATATGTACCAACGCCCGTGTCCCTTCTGTAGAAATGTCCCTATTTCATAACGGTTTTGCCCCTAGGTATGTATACATATTACTGAAATAGAAATATTAGCTTTTTTTATGATTGTATTATATAAAAATGTCAGCATGGGTAACCGAAAATCCGGTTAAGACGACACAAACCCAGAAATCCCGGAAATCCCGGAAATCCCGGAAATCCACAAATCAACCACGGAAACGCAAATCAACGAGTTTGAAAATGCTGTCTACCGTGGATATTCCAGACGATAAAAAGTCAAAGTCACCACTTATCATGGAGCCATCCCATACCATGTCACCACTTACCACAGAGTCCTCCAAAAAGACATCACCATTTACCATCGAATCGTCCAAGACGGTATCATCTGTCAAGACGACGTCACCATTTACCGCGAAGTCCTCCAAAAAGACATCACCATTTACCATCGAATCGTCCAAGACGGTATCACCATCTGCGACGGACAACCTCGTAAAGAACCGTATTTCATTGTTTATTGAAGATAAACAGAAAGAAATTTCGGCGTTTTTAGAAAAACCCGACTCCGCCAAAATACGAACATTCCTCGACAAAATATGCCCAATTTCGGGACAATGTATCACGTTTGGAATAGACAGTAATAAGATGAGACGTTATTTCAATAATTATGATTTTTCACTGGCAGACCGTGCTAATATAAAAAAAATCGGTTCGTCCTCCGCGAATGGGTTTATATTAGAGATTCCTTTCGTCAAGGACAACTATAAATCGTACACTGTCTTGAAAAATGCCATTAATTCAAACAGCGATAATCTGTTCTACGAGGCCTTGGTGGGATTGTATATCAACAAGAAGAATTTTGTCTACCCCTGCTTTCTCGAAACCTACGGATTCTACTACTGGAAAGACGCCGATCAACACACTGTAGCATGGCAGTTTAGTAAAGGCCAGCGCTCAAATAAAGATATCGATCTAACTAAATTAGCGCGATTGGAGAAAAATTTCTCGTACAAATCCTTCTTCAATGACAAAAAGTTTATCAACCAAACGTGTCAATTCTCAAAATATGGAAGTGTGTTGATTCAACACATTCATAACGCTCGCACCTTACACAATTATCTTGATGATTACAGGAAAAATATGGAATTTTTCACCTTTCATCTGCCCCAATATTTATACCAGGTCTATGCTCCTTTAGGTATGCTCGCGGACGAATATACTCATTATGACCTGCACACTGGCAATGTCATATTATATACGGTGGGAAGCGAGTTACCCACGGGCAGCCAGAAGACGTCCGTAGCAACCGAGGGAGTACCCAATAACGGTCAATATATCACCATGAAATATCATTATCCCGATGGTGACGTAGTATCTTTCAACACGTTTGACATTGCGAAAATCCTGGACTACGGACGGTGCTATTTTAAGGAAAACGAAGAATACAATTCGTCCACTTATTATCAAGTGCTTAGAGAAAGCATTCAAAGCGCTGCCAAAGACGACAATGACATACCCAAAAATGACGTCCGGCGCCGGGGGAAATGCCACAACAATAGTTACGATATTTTAGAGCCGGAAAATCCACCGGGAAGTTTTCACTATATTAGCAGCAGCAAACGGAATAAATCCCACGATTTGCGTCTGGCGGCCACGATTTGGCATACTCCTGGCAAGTACAATAGTAATACTAATAGGAATAAAATGAATAATGATATTGATCATCTACGGAGTATTTTGGTGGCAATGTTTTATGAAGACACATATCTCGTCGAACTGAGTAAGGCGGATAAACAGCAAGGTACCCCTGAAGACGTCGGTCAAAATTATGTCGAATTGAAAACATTGAAAGCATCCAATCCAAATGCGACGATAAAATTGGACCCGGCGAGGTCGATCAAAAATGTGGCGGACATGCATCTAGCCCTGAAAGACCTGATACTGCACACGAAACATTTCAAAGCGTTGAATGATACAATATTCACAAACAAAACCAAGATTGGGGAAATGAACATATGGTTGGATGGGTCTCGGTCGTTACAATATACGACACAGGGATAGATTTTTCTACACCTTCGCGCAATAACAAGAAAATTGATTGGTTTTACAATCCAATGTAACAATATATAAAGATATTCAAAGTATATTTATTTAAACCGTTCGACCATCATGAAGTTTTGCAAAGTCTGTGACAATATGTACTATATCAGCATTGATCCCAAGGATTCCAACAAGCTCACGTATTATTGTCGCAACTGTGGAGACGTTGACAATGAAGAAAGCACCCAAGAAATCCATTGCGTCTTGAATACACAATTGAAGCGCGAAGATCAAAAATTCCATCACATCGTGAATCGGTATGTGAAATTGGATCCCACGTTGCCAAGAGTCTACAACATTCCGTGCCCCAACGAGAATTGCACCACCAATGCGGTGGAAGACGACGAACGTAGTGCCCGCGAAATCCTATACATTCGGTACGATGAGAACAATTTGAAATATTTGTACATGTGCACCACGTGCAACCAAACGTGGCATTCGTAAGTTTGCGTCCTAGCTCTAGCTCTAGCTCTGTAAACAAAAAAATTGATTTTTTTGTTTATTCCATATAAATAAATATACAACTATAGGACATATATTATACAACCATGTCCAAATATTTAGACGACGATGACCGCAAGCTCGCTGCCGATGAGTACGAAGATGACGACGTTGCTGGTGACGACGAAGAAGACGACCTCCCCAAAACGAAATCCCGACGAAACAACGTAGGTAACGATGATGACGATGCGGGCCTCGATGACGACGACGACGACGATGCGGGCCTCGATGACGACGAAGACGAAGACGAGGTGGATGACGACGACGACGATGTATTGGAAGAACCCACCGGAAATCCCACGGCCGCCGCCTCCACCGGGATGAATTTCATGTTCAATATGAACGAAAGTGACGGCGAAAATGAGGACGACGACGAAGACGACGAAAAATATTTGCAAAAATTCGAGGAGAATCTTAAACACAACATCATCGAGGACTATCATCCGGAGATGCAGAAGCACAACTACGACGAGATTGAGGTTTTGACGCGCATTGTCCGGGATCAGTATGGGAACATTGTCGATCCGTTGCACCAGTCGATCCCGTTTGTCACCAAGTACGAAAAGACGCGCATTTTAGGGGAGCGCGCCCGGCAACTGAACGCCGGGGCGACGCCCTTTGTGGAGGTGGAACCGGAGGTCATTGATGGCTATGTGATTGCGCTCAAAGAGTTCCAAGAAAAAAAGATTCCGTTCATCTTGAAACGCCCGATTTCGGGGAACCATGTGGAATACTGGAAACTGAGCGATTTAGAAATCATTTAACGTCTCTTTTGCTTACGTTGCCGCTGCTGCTGTCGCATCTTATTGACAGTAGCGTACCGGTAAACCACAATCAAGACCAACAGAACGATCACCCAAAGGACATACGGCACATTGGTTAACCACGGACATTGTTCCAGTAGTTTGAGGGTGAGCACTTTGATCGAGTAGTCAAAGTATTTTTTTTCCTCGTGACGGCCCGGGGGGAGTTCCAGGTAGTCCACGATGGCGTCGATGTTGGTGTTCCCTACCGCGTGGAAAATCACGGGGGTTTGTCGGGTTTTCTTCACGATGAGTCGACTATGTTTGTCCTCGCGCGTGAATTCGTAGTTGGGGTTGTCCAGCCCCACGGTCAAATTGAACTTGAACGGATTGAAATAGTAAATATTTGAAATAGTCATTTCGTGGTTATAAAAGAGGGTGGCTTCGTGGTCCAATTTAAGGCAATCGACGCATTTCAAATAGTAGCTGTTGGTAATTTCTTGGTCGTTGCTGCTGTTTTGACAGGATTCGTAGGCGCAGATGTTTTTCAAGAGTTCGCGTATTTTGTGGACCGTACCGATATAACATCCGGAGTTTAGGGCCCGAAATTCGTGGTGTTTGTCTTCTTCTTTGACCTCCCCGAACATGTAGACGGAGAGGGGGTTGCGTCGTCCTTCGCTGCCAAACACCACCTTGTCGGTCTGCATTGCCCGGTATTTTTCCAGCATTTCTTGGGACGTCCCCAAGACGATGCAATCAAACCCGTCCACGAAACACACAATTTCGTCGGGGGTGGCTTCCAATGTGCTTAAATAATCGTCCATGTCGTTGATCTTTTGGGTGAATCCTTCCCAAGATTTATTTTTACCAAGAATGACCAACTCAAAGCCGTTGCGTTGGGCACTTTCTTCCAATGCATCTATGTATCCCGCCCGATGCGTTGCATAGGTGATGATTTTCATGCAACTATTATATAATAATAACAAGATTGATTTGGGGGTGTCCTATAACATCGTGATGGAGGCCTATTATCACGATCCCGAAGAAGGACACATGTTGATAGGAAAATTGCCGGAGGACATGACCCCCATGTTGGACAGCATAGCTGCGTCCTATGATTCCAGTATGAGTGCGTATCACATATCCTACCATGACATATCCGCAGATGTGCAGCAACACATCGAGGCCGTGGGCGACCTGGTCCAAGAACGGTACCTTTCATTCGTGATAAAGGGTGCCGTAATACACCACGTGGTCGACCTGGATTCACTCTATATTTCAGGTGGACCCACGTCCAACAATTTGTACGGAACCACCACCCACTATGACCGTCACAAAGACAGTATATTCCATTTTCCAGGCGTCCATATGTACCGCGCCTTGGTCGGGTTGACCGACGGGAACGATGCCGTGGTCACCCGTTTCTGCAAACACGGTGTGGATAAAACCATGGGTCGGGGGGATGTCGTCATATTTGATTATGACCGCACGTCCCACCAAGTCCTGTGTCTGGACCCCCGGCACGATCTTGTCCGCGTTCAACGTAAGATGGTGAAAATGCATTTCATGGTATGTGACCCCGCCTGCTCCCCCGTGTACGTCGATGTTGTCAAGCATGTGTACATCTGGCACGAGTATATCACCCGAAAATGGATGACATGGGGGACCGATCCCCAGGATTTTTCGCAATTTTTTTGCGGGCTGTCCTGCGAGCTTTATACTGTCCCGAATCTGGGACTGTACGTGTCCCTTTTTACTTTTCTTACTTGTATTTGTCTCGCGGTTTCGTGGCGCACGTGTATCCGG
>Ga0209189_1000539_pt1 | contig 31492 bp, 30 predicted proteins | sample C_130820_EF_Meta_FD_187308 | JGI IMG/M metagenome (GOLD analysis project Ga0209189, IMG submission 187308) | Freshwater microbial communities from Lake Croche, Canada to study carbon cycling - C_130820_EF_MetaG (SPAdes) (version 3) | ecosystem: Environmental > Aquatic > Freshwater > Lake... | reverse complement strand
TCTCAAGTCTCTTGGAGCAAAAGCATCACCCAAGAGGTCAACCTTGAATTGGATCGTTTTTGCAGATTTGCTGAACAACTTCGCCACCAAGAACTTCAAGGCTTTACCGGTAAGGCCTTTACAGACGTCGTGAATCTTGGCATAGGGGGTTCAGACCTTGGCCCAAGAATGTGTGTTCAAGCTTTATCGAACTTAGAGCCACGGGTTGGAAAATCAGGCACGACAAGCTTGCCTAGAGTGCACTTTGTCTCCAACGTGGATGCGTGGGCCTTGTTCAAAATTTTGTCTGATCTTGACGCCAGCACCACGCTCTTTATCGTTCAAAGCAAAACATTTTTAACTCAAGAAACCCTTTTACTCGCCGCCTCTGCCAAACAGTGGCTTCAGAGAAATGGATGCCCAGTTGAAAAAATGAGCCAACACCTCGTCGCTGTTACTGCCAACACAGCCTTGGCCTTGGAAAGCGGTTTTAAAAGTTCGCAAACGTTCAAGTTTTGGGACTGGGTGGGTGGAAGATACTCCGTTTGGTCGGCCATTGGGCTGCCTGTTGCCATCGCCATAGGTGAGAAAAGATTCAAAGAGCTGCTCAGTGGAGCTCGGGCCATGGATGAACATTTTTACCAAACGCCTTGGGACAGAAATTTGCCGATTTTGCTGGCTCTTGTTGGCATTTGGAACAACAATTTCCTCAAAGCCTCTACCCACAACGTTGCGCCCTATTCCTATTTACTAAGTCACTTCACGCCCTATTTACAGCAATTGGAAATGGAGTCCAATGGCAAAGGGGTGGATCTTCAAACACACCCCATGCAAGTCCATACTTCTCCTATTGTTTGGGGTGGGTTGGGCATTGATGGTCAACATGCTTATTTTCAACTGTTGCATCAGGGCAGCCATTTGGTCCCTATAGATTTCATTGGACTCAAATCCGACTCATGTCCTATCGACCCAACTCTGGAACATCATCAGTGTTTGGTCCTGAACATGAAAGCGCAAGCCAAAGCACTGGCTCTGGGTCGCAATCTTCAAGACACTGAAAAAGAGCTGAAAGAAGATGGCCTGAGCGATGAACAAATTTCTGTCCTTGCAGGACATCGCACCTTCAGGGGCAACTCTCCAAGTACGAGCATTTGGTTGGATGAAATGTCACCCAACATCTTGGGTGCATTGATGGCGCTTTACGAACACAAAGTATTTACCCAGGCAGCCATTTGGTCCATCAATCCCTTTGACCAATGGGGGGTTGAGTTAGGTAAGAAAATCGCCCAACAACTGAAAAACAACTGACCCCTGCTCTTCACCTGCCCATCAAGGTGCCACAGATGCCCCTTCTATCTTGTGGGACACAAGAGATTGACTGACCATACCGCTTGCCTTCATCTCTTTGACGAAATCGATCAAGTACTGATGCGCTTGAACTGAGCGTGACTTTGGAATACCCATGGCTTGCTGAATGACCATGAATCTGCCTGGTAAAAGTCGCAAATTAGAAAACCTTTTTTGGTCAAATTCCAACTGCTGTTTCACCCCTGCAGCAACTTCAATGTTTTGCTCCAAAAAATAATCTACAACAGTGGGCGACGTGGGTGAGCGAACGATGCTGGCATGCTTCAATTCCCGCGTCAGATACAAATCATATGCACTGCCCTTACCAACCGTGACTCGAATGCCATTGCGATCGACTTGCTCATTGGCTTGGATGGCAGAGTCATTTCTGACCAGATAACTTCCCTCAATCAACACATAAGGGTCGGTAAAGGCAATGCCCTCACCTCTCACAGGATCAATGGCAAAAAAACCAAAGTCCGCTCTCTCCTCTTTCACCGCTTGAACCGATTCACCCGCTGAATCAAAGACCACCAACTCCAACTCCACACCGAGTTTTTTGGCCAAGGCGTGGGCCAGATCCACGGAAACGCCCACCGGTTGTCCAGTCTTGGGGTCTTTGTTGGCCAAAATGGGATTGCCCAAATTAATCGATGCTTTGATCTTCCCACTTGGGGCCAAGGATTGCGCAATTTGAGCGTTTGAATTCATCGTCAAAGTAAATAAAAAAGAGTAAAACAAAAAAAAGAACATTTGGCGCAGCATCATACCAAGCAAGCCCCTTTGTTGTTGAGATCGTAAGTCATGGATACAGACCATACCACCGCTTAAGCACAGAGACCATGCCATGAAACCCTAATATTTTCTCTTATTGCTATGAAGCGGGCGTCGCGCAAAGAAAATTAAGCTATTATTCTTTGACCATATTACCTCAACTGAAATTATTTCTGGTTCATCATGAGCACCTCCAACTTCCGCACCGAATTCAAATCTCTTAAAAACGAAGTCAGCCCCCAAGAATGGGAGGCGAGGGTTCAACTGGCCGCTTGCTACCGCTTGATCGATGCATACGACATGACAGATTTGATCTACAACCACATCACTTTAAAAATCCCAGGTACCGAACACTTGTTGATCAATCTTTACGGCCTGCTTTACAAAGAGATCACCGCCTCAAGCTTGGTTAAAATTGATTTGGATGGCAACATCTTGTACAAACCAGACACCGATTACGGCATCAACAAGTCGGGCTATGTGATTCACGGCGCCATCCATCAAGCCCGTGAGGATGTCAATTGCGTCATCCATACGCACACCAGAGCCGGCATGTCAGTGGCCAGCATGGCTTGCGGACTGCTCCCCATGACACAAACCTCCATTCGTTTCGTCAATCATTTGGGCTACCATGATTTTGAAGGACCTGCCATCGATTTGGATGAGCGAATCCGTTTGGTCGCTGACCTAGGTGTGCACAACGCCATGGTTTTACGAAACCATGGATTGTTGACCTGCGGCCCTGACGCTCCACAAGCCTTCAACACCATGTACCAACTTGAGATGTCTTGTCGAGCACAAGTTGACGCCATGGCCGCTAAGACAGAACTCACCATGCCCTCAAAAGACATCCTAGAAAAAACAGCCCACCTCTATCAGCCTGGAACACGACGTCCTTATGGGGTGCTTGAATGGCATGCCATGCTCAGACTGCTTGAAGCCTCATCCCATCAAAGCCATTTCCCAAGGTACGACGCTTAGTCTCAAGCGTTGAAAACGCTAAGATTTTGCGGCAAGTAAAGCGTCTCCACTCACCATCAAGCGATAAAGATACCTGAATTCTTCCGGATCATAATCCGCATTGGCTTGGTGCATGACAGAACGGTTGTCCCAAATCACGACATCACCAACTTGCCATCGATGTCTGTATTCGTATTTACTTTGGGTCGAATGATCGTACAACAGGTTGATCAACTCATAAGCTTCTTCCTCTGGCATGCCCAGCAAACCCTCCATGCGACCGGTGTTGAGATAAAGTGCGCTTCGACCACTGACAGGGTGCTCAATCACCAAAGGCTGTGCATGACTTGGAATTTTTGCGCGCTCTTCATCACTTAACTTGGTGAAACTTCTTGGACTTCTCGAACTTTGGAGCACATGCAGAGAATGAACGCCCTTGATTTTTTGCTTCAGCGTTTGCGGTAAATCATCATAGGCCTGCCTCACATCAACAAACTGGGTGTCTCCGCCCACTGAAGGAATTTGAACGGCAACCAAGGAAGTTGCCCTTGGCGGACACAACTCATTGGAGTGATCCGTATGGTAATTTTCACCTCTGACTTGAAGTTTGCCATTTTTTCTTGGCAAGTCGTTGGTTGAATTAAATCCAATGAACGGAAAATCATCCAGTGTGTACTGCTTAAATTGTTGTGGCATCAAATCGCCAAAAACTTGCCCGAAAGCCTCAAACTGAGCTGGATTCAAGCCTTGGTTTGGAAACACCAACACAGCATGATCTGCCAAACACTGCCTAAGAGAGCTAGCCAACACGTCATGGATGGGTTGATTGAGATCGACACCAGTTATTTGTACACCAAATTGAGCATGAAGTGGATGAAGGTTCATGGACATTTTTTTACTCCGCTTTGATGCCCGTTTGTTTGGCCAATTGCGCCCATTTTGCAGAATCATCGGCCAGCAAACGCTCGAACTCTTGTCTGCTCATGGGCCACGCCTCGGCGCCCTCAGCCGAAAATCGCTTGATCATCTCTGGCGACGACAGTGAAGCATTGACTTCTTTGTGAACCATGTCTACAAAGCCCGCAGGTGTGCCCGCAGGTGCGAGCAAGCCCCACCAATTGTTGACCTCCAAATCAATGCCCGACTCTTTGAGCGTGGGAACCTGAGAGATCAAATCAACCCGCTTTGGACCGGCAACGGCCAAGAGTTTGATCTTGCCCGCACGAAGAAAATTTTGCATTTGGATCAAACTGCCCAAGGCGACCTGAACATGACCCGCAGCCAAGTCCACCAAGGCAGGGCCGCCCCCTTTGTAATGAACCAAGGTGATGTCCGCTCCAGTCTTGAATTTGAACAACTCAATGGCAAAGTGCTGAAAACTTGCAACCCCCGCAGAGCCAAAATAAATTTGTCCAGGATTTTTTTTGGAATAAGCCACAAACTCCTTGATCGTGTTGATGGGCAGAGCACTGCTCACCGCAATGACACTGGGCCCAAGACCCATCATCGCAATCGGAACAAAAGATTGAACAGGATCGTAATTGAGCTTCATGATTGAAGCGTTCATGGTGAAGGTCGAGGAGATCAGCAAGATGTTGGACCCGTCTGGCTCAGCATGAGCCACCAAATCTGCACCCATGGAGCCACCTGCACCAGGCTTGTTTTCAATGAACACGTTGCGCTTGAGCCGGGTGCTCAACTGCTGGGCCATGCTGCGCCCCACAATGTCATTGCTGCCACCAGGCGCAAAGGGCACGATGATCCTGATGGCCTTGGGTGAGAGGTCTTGAGCAAAAGCCACCCCAATCGTCAAAAGGGGAATGCATAGATGCCTTAAGGCATTAAAAAGAATTTTTTTCATTGAATTCAATCTATCAGAAAAATCAAGGCATCGAGCCTGCCCAAGCTATCAATGTCCGAAAAAAGCCCATCAAAACTCATAGAGTTTTTCTGGGTTATGGACCAATATCTTTTCCAAAATCCATTTGTCACTGACCCATTTGTAAAGCCGGTTCAAAGCCGCGCCGTCGTCAATCGGATTGAACGCTTCAGGCCTATCTATGTTTCTGGGTTGTCCAATTTGTCCCCCAGGGTGAGGCCAATCGCTGCCCCAGACCACTCTTGAGGGGTTGGCCTCGATCAGTGCACGGGCTAACTCTGTCACGTCCTCTCCATCAGGCTTTGAAGATATGCGATGGGGGGCAGATAATTTGATCCATAACTTGCCTGATTTGATCATGGAGATGACACTGTCCAGGTAAGGTTGCGACATGCCCAAGGCTGGATTGATCAATCCAAAATGATCCACCACAAATTCGATGTCAAATTGTTTAAAAACACTCTCCAAATCGCTGAGGACTTTCAATTGGGTGAAGAGTTGAATGTGCCAACCCAAGTCTTTGATTTTTTCATAAACCCAAGATATTTCTTTGGTTGCATACTTCTTATCGGCCACACCCTGCGTCTCCAAATTGATGCGCACCCCTCGAACACCAAGATCATGCATTTTTTGAATTTCCACCTCCGTGGTGCCTTTGTCAATCACCACAACGCCACGCGCTCTTTCTCCCAAGCGTTGGATGGCATCAAGTGTGCAACTGTTGTCGCTTCCATAGGGAGAAGGATGCACGATGACCACCCGCTCCAAGCCCAATGGATCATGCAAGGCCAAGAGATTTTCAATGGAGGCCTCAGGCGGGGTGTACTTTCTGTCTTTGGATAAAGGAAACTGATCATGCGGTCCAAACACGTGGGTATGACAATCACATGATTTTTTAGGCACCACAAATTGAGGTGTCTGATGGACCACGCCGTGAACAGTGATTTCATTTTTCAACTTCAAACTCCAGGTTGCTTAATTGGCCACGTTGGCTGGTGGCTTTCCCGATAAAACATCAATGACTTGTTGCGCCACCAACATGGAACTGCGAATCTGGGTCTCAACCGTACCACCTGCAGCATGCGGGGAAACCACCACATTGTCCAATCTTAACAAGGGGTGGTCTTTGTTGGGCGGCTCCTCATGTTCGAACACATCCAAACCCGCACCAAACAAATGCCCCTCACTCATGACATGGTAGAGCGCCTCTTCGTCGATCAGTCCACCTCGTGAGACATTGATCAAGATCGATTGCGCCTTCATCATTTTGAGCTCCTGAAGGCCAATCAGATGGTAACTTTGGGGTGTGAGTGGCAAATGCAAGCTCAGCAAATCAACTCGAGGCAGCAAATCTTTTAAATTTGCCACTCGCTCATGCTCAAAATCAGACCACGCATTGGCGGGAGCATAAGGGTCAAAAGCCAAAATTTGAGCATCAAATGCAAAACGCCATTTTTTGGCAAAACGTGTCCCAATGTTGCCCATGCCAACCACGCCGACAGTTTTACCGAACATTTCAAGGCCCAAATGCTCAGGTCTCACGATAGGAACACCCTCATGCAAAAGACGATCAAAGCGAGAGGTTCGACGGCTCACCGTCAAAGACAAGGCAAGAGCCATTTCCGCTACAGCTTCACTGTTGACGCCAGGTGTGCGACTGACAATGATGCCCCGCTCTTTTGCGGCAGACAGATCTATCGTATCTAAGCCAACGCCCTGCTTACAAATGATTTTTACATTTTTGGCTCTGCTCAGTAGCTCTTTGGTGATCGGCGTCATTCGAACCATGACCGCATCGGCCTCTTCAGGCCATGCACTGACTTTGGGGTCAGGCCAGGCAACCACTTGAGCAAAGGATTTGGCCAATTCAACACCTGAGGGGTGAAACGCATCAATGATGTAAATTTTCAAAGCATCGGTCCTCTTGTCGCCACTTTTTCATTTTTTTAGGTTGAGCGGATGGATTGCTTCTACTCAACACAGAACATCTTACAACACCATCCCTTGCACCCGCTCATAGGAATTACCGTCTACAGGGACAGCCCATTCAAGACTATTTTACAAATTTTCCTTGGCTGAAATTTTCTAGTGTCAATAGCAAATCGTCCTCAATTGGAATGCCGTCTTGCAAATAATCTTGCATCTTTTTCAACTCGATTTCACCAGGCACCATCACCGGTTTTTGAGGGTCCGCCGCCTCGCTACCATGCAATATAGACGCAAAATCGTTCATCCGCTCAGAAAGCCACTCTGCATTGCCTAAGAATTGAGCATTGATCAAAACAAAGAAATGACCTAAATTTTGAGGCACGTCTGGCTCATCGAGCCAAGATTTCACATGCGTCAGATAAGCCGCCCCGCTCAGCAAGCCAGCCAACATGTCCACCCATAGCGCAATGCCATAGCCTTTGTGCCCACCAATGGGCAACAAAAAGCCATCCAAAGCGTCCTTGGGACTGGTTGTCGGGACGCCCTTGGCATCTGTGGCCCAGGTCTCAGGGATGGACTGTCCCGCTTTGAATGCGTTTCGAATTTTCGCTCTTGCTACCACACTCATGGCCATGTCCAGCAAAAAAGGGGGGCCCTTGGGATTGGGCACCCCAAAGCCCAAGGGACTGTTACCAAGCCTTGCATCGCTTCCGCCCCACGGCGCAATTGTGGTGGTCGCGTTGCTTCCAATGATGGTGGCAAAACCTTGCTCTGCAGCCAAAAAAGAATAGGGAGAGATGGGGCCAAAGTGGTTGCTGTTTCTGGCCAAGACCACCGCAACGCCCTGTTGCTTGGCTGCTTGCATGGCAACATTCAAACACTTCATTCCAACCAAGGGGCCCACGGCGTTGTCCCCATCCACCTTGAACAAAGCCGCAGCACATTGCTCAACCACAATGTTGGGCCTAGGGTTGATCCCTTTAAGCAACAAGCGTTCGCCATAAGACTCCACCCTTGAAACGCCATGGGTTGTCAAGCCAAACAACTCAGCCATCACCAAGATGTCGGCGACATCGCTGGCATCAGCAGGACTGAGTCCCAGCGCAACAAAAGCAGATTGTGTCAGGGTGGTCAGTTCGTTTCTAGATATATTTTTCATGACGTAAAAAAAAGTAAAACATTAAAAGTTAAAAAAATCAAATTCAAAGCGATAAATCGGTAAACTCTAGGCCTTAGGTAATCCATCAAAAACTCAAAAACTCTGTCTGGATTTGTTTAGAGTTTACTTGGAAAAATGAAAATGAAAATGATTGTCATTCCTGGCGATGGTATTGGACCAGAGACCATGGCCGCTTGCGAAGAGGTGCTGAGCGCGGTGTCTAAAAAGTTCAAACTTGAATTGGACTTGGAACAAGCCAGTGCCGGACACGAAAGCCTCAAAGCCGTTGGCGCAACCGTCACCCCAGAGTTGCTTGAGAAGGTTAAAAACAGCGACGGCTTGATGCTTGGCCCAATGGCCACCTACGACTTCAAAGACGAGTCCAAAGGTGAAATCAATCCATCGATGTTTTTCCGAAAAAAACTCGATCTGTACGCCAACATTCGACCGGCCAAGACGTATCCAGGCATTGCCAAGAGAACGACCCATGATTTTGATTTGATTGTTCTGCGTGAAAACACCGAGGGGTTCTATGCAGACAGAAATGTGGAATCAGGTGGTAGTGAAATGCTCATCACCCCTGATGTGGTCATCTCCCTTAGACGTATCACAAGACTGTGCTGCGAGAGAATAGCAAAGAGTGCATTTGAACTTGCAAAAAACAGAAAAAAACACGTCACCATTGTGCACAAAGCCAATGTCTTGAAAATAGGCGACGGCATGTTCATTGACATTTGCCGTGAAACAGCCAAAGCTTACCCAGACATCATGGTCGATGATTTGATTGTTGACGCCATGATGGCCCATGCGGTGAGAGCGCCTGAGAAATTTGACGTCATCGTCACCACCAACATGTTTGGTGATATTTTGTCTGACCTCACCGCTGAACTTTCTGGCAGCTTAGGCTTGGCGGGAACTCTCAATGCTGGAGATCAATTCGCAATGGGCCAAGCAGCTCATGGTTCTGCTCCTGACATTGCGGGTCAAAACATTGCAAACCCTTTGTCACAGATCACTTCTGCTGCCATGCTGCTTGAGTGGCACGGCCAAAGAAGAGGACTTGCACAATTCAAGATGGCCGCTCAAGCGATGGAGCAAACCGCTGTGCATCTGATGCAAACTGGTCAGGTCACACCCGATGTTGGCGGACATCTCAAAACCGATTCAACTGCACAAGCGTTCGTCAAACACCTGTTGAACCACTGATTTCAGTGGTTCAAAGTCCCCCAAACATCAGACCCTGCTATGTCACATTCCATTTCAAATATTGTTGATACCCATTGCCACATCATCTCCGATGACCCCCAACAATTTCCAGTGCTCGACCCCATGGGCGGCAAACAATCTGATTGGTCCAAGGAGCGTCCTGTCAACAGCCACCAGATGGTTCAACACATGAAAGACGCGGGGGTGAGCAAGTCCGTCCTCGTTCAAGCCTCCACTTGCTATGGGCACGACAGCAGCTACGTTGTTCAAGGCACCAAAGACCACCCTGAGGCTTTTGTGGGCGTGTTCTCAGTGGACTTTCTTGACCCTGCTGCGCTTGACCAAGTTCAACTTTGGAGCCAAAAAGGCTTGAGCGGCTTAAGACTCTTTATCGCAGGCCATACAGCTCAAGACGACACAAAAAAACTCGATGACCCCAAAGCATTTGCACTTTGGGACCTCATCTCAAGCCAACAAATTCCTGTTTGCGTTCAAATCAGATCCAATGGATTGCCATCGTTAAAAAATTTACTGACTCGGTTCCCAAAAGCCATTGTACTTTTAGACCATTTTGCAAGACCCGATATGCAAGATGGCCCGCCTTATGCGAGTGCCAACAGTTTGTTTGAATTGGCAAAATTTGAACATCTTCACTTCAAGCTGACCACCCACATTGTCAGAGACTCAGCACTTGGCTTGTCTGATGCACAAAGCTTCTTTAAAAAAGTGGTCGATACTTTTGGCGCAAAGCGGATCGCTTGGGGATCAAATTTCCCAGCCAACACGGGCTCATTGAAAGACCATTTGACCGAGGCCTTGAAGGCCGCAGCGCTTGTACCCCTCGATGAGCAAGAATGGGTTTTCTCAAAAACCGCGCACCAACTTTACCCACATTTAAAGCTTATCCAAGGGGTTTAAAACATGTCACAAGAAAAAATCATCCTCAACACGCTTTTGGGCTCCTATCCCAATACCTTGGCCCTTAAAGAAGGCTTGATTCCATCAGACCAGATTGATTTTAAATTCACTGACGCCCCAGTCCCTAACCGGTTCTTCAAACGTGTGGTGAGAGATCTTGAGTTCGATGTGGCTGAACTCGCGTTGGTCACGGCCCTTCAAGCCAAAGCTTATAACAAGCCCTTGATGATGTTGCCGGCCGTTGTTGGTGCGGGCCGCTATCAGCACCATTGTTTGGTCCACAACCGTGAGCGCGGAGCTTTAGGTGTTGCTCAACTCAAGGGGAAAAGGATTGGTATTCGCGCCCATGCTCAAACCACGGTCACTTGGGTCAGAGGAATTTTGAGCAATGAATATGGCGTGAATTTGCGCGATATTCAATGGGTGACTTTTGAGCACGGTCATTTGGCTGAATTTCCAGACCCCAAAGGATTTAAAAGAGCGCGCGCTGATCAAAACATGGTTGACATGTTGCTCCATGGAGAGTTGGACGCAGCGATCATTGGCACCGACTTGCCCAATGACGACAGACTCCAACCGGTTTTACCTGATCCCAACGAAGCTGCTCAAGCCTGGGGACTTCGCCATGGAATGGTTCCCATCAACCACATGATGGTCATCAAAAACAGTTTTTGCAACGAACAACCTGCCCTCGTTCATGAGGTTTATCGACTTCTTGAAGAAAGCAAAAAAACCGCAGACGCCAAGCACCACAGCAGCATAGATTTGACCCCCTTTGGTATTGATCAAAACAAAAAAGCGCTTGAACTCTTGATCCTTTATGCATATCAACAAGGGCTCATTCCTGAACTTTATCAGGTCGATGATTTGTTTTGGAATCCAAGTCATTTCAGATAGTCACCCTCTTTTTCTCAACCCTTTTTAAGGCACTTTTAAACCATGACCCTATCACCCTGCGCTTCAAAAGTTCGACTCGACAGGAGAGAGGCCATCGGCTGGTTTTTGGCGCTGACTTCTCTGCCTACATTTGCACAAAACAACAAAAGTATTGGCAAAATCATTGTGCCCTTTGCACCTGGTGGCGCTAGAGAACTACCCGCTCGAGCCATGTACCAAGAAATGGCACGCGAGTTAGGAGAAAACTGGATCATCGAAAGTCATCAAGGTGCGGGTGGCGCCATTGGAACGTCTCTTGTCGCCAACTCGGCCCCCGATGGAAAAACACTTCTAATGGCTGCGTCCAGTCACTTTGTGACTTCCGCTCTAGGAGCAAAGCCCTTTTACGACCCGATCAAAGATTTCGCACCTGTGGCCAATATCGGCTTACAAAGTTATGTTTTGCTCTCAAACACACAAACGCCATTCACCAATGTGGCTGAGCTGATTCAGTTTGCTAAAAAGCACCCAGGTGAGCTCAATTACGGATCTGCTGGCATTGGCAGTTCTACCCATTTGGCAATGGCTTATTTCTGTAAAACAGCAGGCATTGATGTCACACACGTCCCCTACAAGGGCACACAAGAGGCGACCAATGATGTCTTGGCCGCCAGGGCCCAAGCGGTGATTGTCCCCACCGCGGGAGTTGGCGTTTACATCTCAGACCCTCGCATCAGAGCCTTGGCCATCACGGCCAAAAAGCGGTCCACTTTGAGACCCCAGATCCCGACCTTCCATGAGTCTGGATTAAAAGATTTTTACTTTGAATCTTGGTTTGGGCTGCTGGCATCTGCGGCCACCCCTAAACCCATCTTGGAGCGACTCAATGTCGCCATCAACAAAGTCATCTCAAGCGAACCAGCCAAATCCAGGTTGATGACTCAAGGCATTGAGCCTGCCAACATGAGCCTAGAGGAGTTCAATCAGCTTTTTTTGGCTGACAAGGAACTCATGACCAAAATGGTCAAACTCGTGGGATTGACCAGGGACTAGGCCTTTAGAGCTTTTACAAGAAAAATTTTCTGAGCTCAGTCTACTTTGGCGCCAGAATCTTTGACGATCTTGGCCCAGCGCACCAAGTCGTCTCTTACCAGTGCACCCAAGACTTCAGAGTTGCCTTTAAAGGGCTCGCAGCCGACGGTTGCGAGTTTGTCCTTGGTGTCGTTGTCGTCCAATACGCGAGAGATTTCCGTTTGTAGCCATGCGTTGACCGCCTTGGGTGTACCAGCTGGTGCGAACATACCATACCATGGAGTTGCACCAAAGCCCTTGATGGTTTCACCAATGGTTGGCGCGTCGGGTAAAGAGGCCAGTCTCTTTTCATTCACCACCCCAAGCACTTTGAGCTTGCCACTTCGAATGAATGCAATGGACGAAGGCATGCTTTGCACCGATAGGGGTACTTGTCCGCCAACAACGTCGGTTGCGGCACCAGCAGCGCCTTTGTAGGGGATGTGTTGCAACTTGATATCGGCAGCCTTTTGAATCATTTCGATGATGAGGTGATTCATGGTACCGTTTCCTGCTGAAGCAATGGCATAGTCACCTGGCTTGGCTTTGGCAAGAGAGATCAAATCGGCCACATTGTTGGCCGCAAAACTTGGGTTGGCCACCAACACGTAACCCGCTTTGGCCAATGGTGCTACCGGGTCAAAGTCCTTGACCGGATCAAAACCTGTTTTTTGATACAAGGCAGGATTGATCACTTGGGCGCTGTCGGCATTGACCAGCAAGGTGTAGCCATCGGCTTTGGCCTTGGCACTGAGTGCTGTCCCGACATTGCCTCCAGCGCCCGGACGGTTGTCCACCAGAAAGGTTTGCCCACTTGCTTCTGATAATTTTTGAGCAATCACTCGCGCAATGGCATCGTTGGCACCACCCGCGGCTTGAGGCACAATCAGGGTCACGGTTTTGAGCGGGTATTTTTCTTGCGAAAAACAGTTACCCGTCAGCATACCAAGCCCCAGGCCAGCGCTCACCGCCAACGCAATAAATGATCTTTTTTGTACAGTTTTCATATGCAGACCTATGGAAGAGTTCAGTTCGAAAAAAAGCAGATGGTTTAACATCTCGAGATGCTCAAAGGTTAATAGATCTGAGCTTCGGCTTCATTAGGGTTTTCGTGAACTTTGCTTGAGGAGTCAAAGAGAACTGAGCCTGGTGATGAACTTTGGTCACCGCATGAAATGGGTGCAGCCCAGGATAAGTCCCCGCACCAAGATAAAGAGGATTAAAATCCCAGTCGTGAAGACCTTCTAATTTTTTTACACACCCATGACACTCCATCAACGCAACGTTTTTTTCTATCCCTTTGCTCTTTTACTGACTCTGAGCATGAGCTTGTCTTTTGCGGATGTGTGGCCCTCCAAGCCCATCAAATTTGTCGTGCCTTTCGCACCAGGCGGAGCCAATGATTTGATTGCAAGGGCTGCTGCCGAAGGCGCTTCAAAGGTGCTGAGCCAAGCCATTGTCATTGACAACAAGCCTGGTGCTGGCGCCACCATTGGTGCTGACTATGTTGCAAAGAGCTCGCCAGACGGGTACACCTTTTTGATCAGTGCAGCGGGCATCATTTCCAACAGCATGATCAAGAAAACCATGCCCTACAAAGACAGTGATTTGGTGCCTGTTGCCATGATCGCCTTGGCACCCTCGGTCATCATTGTGCCGGCCAACTCACCCCACCAAAACATCAAAGACTTTATCAGCCGATCCAAATCTAGTGGTGGACTTAATTTTGCAACTGCGGGGACGGGCAGCACGCCTCACTTTGTTGCGGAACTCCTCAACATCAAAGCCGATGCGAAACTGCGCGTCATTCCCTACAAAAGTGGCTCCGAGTCATTGACTGCCGTTATCAGTGGACAAGTCGACGCCACCTCCGAAGCCAGCATTGTGGTGCTGCCTTTCATCAAGAGCGGAAAAGTGCGTGCACTCTCAACCACATGGACCCATCGCTTGGCGATGTATCCAGATATTCCAACTGCAATGGAGCAAGGCTTCACCGACATTCAAATTGCGCATTGGGCAGGTCTGCATGCACCCAAAGGTACGCCAGAGCCTATCGTTCAACAAATGTCCGCGGCCATTGACGCGGGCATGAAAAACAAAGAGATCCAAGACCGCTTGAAGGCGGTTGGTATTGAGCCCATCGGAGGCACCAGGGCCTCTTTTGAGCAATTCATTGTGCAAGAGCGTGCCAGATTGCAAAACGTCGTTAAAACCACAGGAATGACAGAAGAATGAGCCACTATTTAGGAACAACACTTAAAGCCCGACTGCTACAAAAAAATGGTCTTGTGGTTCCCGGTGCTGCCAACGCTTTGGCCGCTCGAGTCATTCACGCGCTGGGATACGAAGCGATTTATCTAAGTGGCGCTGGCCTGACCAACACTTTTTACGCCATGCCTGACTTGGGCTTTATCAACCTCACAGACCTAGCTTCGCACACACAAGCCATCTCGCAAGCCGTGCCTCTGCCATTGATTGTCGATGCAGACACAGGCTTTGGCAATGCTTTAAATACCTTTCATACGGTCAAGGTGTTGGAGGCTGCAGGCGCGCATGCCATTCAACTAGAAGACCAAATCAACCCCAAGAAATGTGGCCATTTCAACGACAAAGGCGTGATTTCGAAATCAGACATGGTGGGGAAAATCAAAGCGGCCGTTGATGCAAGGCGACACCAAGACTTCTTGATCATTGCCAGAACTGACGCACGAGCAGTAGAGGGCTTTGAGTCTGCCATTGAGCGTGCGCTGGCCTATGAGGAAGCTGGTGCAGATGTGTTGTTTGTTGAAGCGCCCGAATCCGTTGAAGAAATCAAAGCGATCCCGCAAAGACTCTCAAGCCCTCAGATCATCAACATGGTGATTGGTGGCAAAACACCCAATATGCACGCCAAAGAATTCAGTGATATGGGTTTTGGAATGGTCTTGTACGCCAACGCTGCTTTGCAAGGTGCTGTCAAGGGCATGCAACTGGCCTTGGGTGAACTCAAAACCAGCGGTCGACTCGACGAAAGTAGCGGACTGGTGGCCACGTTCAAAGAGCGTCAATCCTTGGTCGACAAGGATGTATTTGATCAACTTGAGAAAAAGTACGCCAACAACTGATGGGTTTGCAAAGCAAAAATCAAACCGCTTTCATCAAGTCCACAATTTGACCAGCATCGCTCAGCTTTTCTAAGCCAAGCATCGCGTCTCTCAATTGTTCAACTTGTGGACGTTCAAGCGCTTGAGAAGCCAGCAGCTCAAACTTCTTGACCACATCGGCTTCCGATGCAAAATTATGTTCACTCCCTCTTGGGTACTCAACGGTGTCCTTCAACACCGTTCCGTCCTTTAAGAAAACCTCCACATGAACCATGTGCCTGAACTTGGAGCCCAAAGAGGTGATGTGCTCATCGTGTTGAACCTTCACTTTTTCTGCCAAGGCCATGCGATGAGGGTCTGCGACCAACTCTTGCGTGAATTGGTTCACAAAGCAGTCTCCGTCAAGTAAAAGTGTTGCCACACAATACGGCAAATTCAACTGCGCAGACGTCAAACCCTCTGGCTTGTAGGGCCAGCCCACGTGATCCATGGTCACCTGAGAGCCACTGATCATGATGTGATCGATGTCTTCGGGGCCAAAGGGCCTTTGGGCTTGGAGATTACGTATGCCGTCCAAACTGGTGTGGTTGCTGCCTACGCAGGAATAAAACTTCAAAGCCACACCCATGGTTTGCCAAACTTCACCCAGGCCAGCGGTCAGTTCCGCCAAATTAAAGCGGTCTGTTGATCTAGAAAAGGTCGTACAAAAACCTCCATACTCGCTCTCCAGAACTGCCTCAATGCCGGTAAAGCCTCTTTCCGCCAAAAGTGCACCATACAGACCACTTTGTGAAGATCTTCCTGCATGCATGCGCTTGACCATGGAGCCATACTGCGCGGCCATGAGACCCGCCGCCTGCGTGCCCGCAACGCCCAAGGCATGCACGGTTCTTTGAGGATCCAACTTCAAACCCCTTGCAGCACCCGCGGCAGCGGAGAAGACGCCCAACGTCGCCCCAGAGTGCCAGCCCTGAGCGATGTGCTCTGCACCCATACAAATCCCAACTCGAGGACCCACCTCGTAGCCAGCAACGGCGCTTACCAAAAAATCCACTCCACTCATTTGGCGTCTGTTCTCAGCAAGGCCCAACAAGGCTGGCAACACCACCGCGCCAACGTGCATGACGCCCTGGCGATGCACATCATCGAGCTCAAAGCCTTGGACCAAGGTGCCGTTGATCAGCGCGGCATGTGGCAAGGAAAGCTTTTCTCGACTTCCCCAAACCAGCGCGCCTTGACCAGAGTCCACGGACTTCAAAGTCTCCAATAAAATTTGACTCCAAGGCAAGTGCGCTCCATACAAGGCACAACCCAATGAGTCCAACATCAACAACTTGATGCGAGAGATCACGTGCTTTGGAACATCTTCAATTTGAAGCGTTGAGACAAATCGAGCAAGCTCTTTGGTGTAGGGATTATCGCGAACAGAATCTGACATAAAGTATGAAGTTAAAGGTTGGTGCAATGATGGATGACGTACATCAATCCATGCGAAGGTTGATTTTTTTCACAAGTATTTTCATGCGCTCGAGTTCTTCACGAATGAAGTTTGCAAAATACTCTGGCTTGCCACCCGCTGATTCTGCGCCCTCAGCACTCAATGCAGTCTTGAAGTCCTCTTTCATCAAGAAGGAATCAATGGCCTGGTTGATTTTATCAACGATGCGATGGGGCGTGCCAGCGGGCGCCAAAATACCGTACCATGAATTCGCTCGGTAGCCGGGAAAGCCAGATTCTGCGATGGTTGGCAAGTCAGGAAATGCACTGCTCCTCTTCAAGCCCGTGCTGCCCAGCACCTTCAAGCGACCCGTGGCCACATGCGGCAAGATGGCCACACTGCTAGAGAACATCAACTTGACTTGCCCTGAGAGCAAATCAGCCAATGCAGGCGCCAGACCTTTGTAAGGAACATGCGTCATTTGAAGGCTGGCCATTGAACAAAACAATTCCGTCGCCAAATGCGAGGAGCTGCCAACACCATTGGATGCATAGGCCAAACCCAAGGACTTGTCTTTGGCTTTGCCCACCAAGTCTTGCATGGTCGTTACGCCCAAGCTTGGGTGAACCGCGACCACCAGAGGTGCCATCGCCAGCAAAGAAATGGGTGCAAAATCCTTGATCGGGTCGTAACTTGACTTCTCACGGGTGGCAGGATTGATGGCCAAGCTGCCAACACCGCCTAAAAAGAGGGTGTGTCCGTCGGGCTCCGCTTTGGCCGCCAACTCTGCACCCAAAGCGCCTCCAGCGCCTCCCTTGTTGTCCACGATGACTCTTTGCCCCAAAACCAGGGACAATTTTTCGCTCACCGCCCTGGCTACTGTATCGTTACCCCCACCAGCCGCAAAGGGTACGATCAATCGAATGGCTTTACTTGGCCAGTTGTCTGCCGCTGTGGCAGCCAAGGCAGCCCTTGAAGCGGGAGAATTGAAGGCAGCCGTCCCAAGCACCCCTCCCAGCCCCAAGAATTGATTGAATGTTCGTCGTTTGAGCATAAACTAAAAGAATGTAAAACTGTGCATGACCAAACCAGCATGAGGGTTCGCATCATGACACGACAAACACCATTCTACATTTGAATCAATTTCATCAAATCCACATGAGGCTCAAAGAGGTATGACTTCTTTTAAGCCCCAAGCTTGAGGCAACGATCGCTTTACAATAGTGGTTATAGGAAATTATCAGCCCCTTGGCACCAACTCCATTCAATTCGATGCAACAACATGACTGACGCAATTCACTCCTACGAACCTAAAAATGGGCACGGCTTACCCCATGATCCCTTTAATGCCATCGTGGGTCCTCGTCCAATTGGGTGGATCTCCTCTAAAGGCGCCACCGGCCAAGTGAACTTGGCGCCCTACAGCTTTTTCAATGGCTTTAACTACATTCCGCCTATCATTGGTTTTTCTAGCAACGGCTACAAAGACACCTTGCGAAACATTGAAGAGACCAAGGCTTTTGTTTGGAATTTGGTCACTTTTCCTCTGGCCGACCAAATGAACCAGACCTGTGCGCCAGTGCCCCCAGATGTCAACGAGTTTGAATTGGCGGGACTCACGCCCATCGAGTCCACCTTGATAGATGTGCCTAGAGTCAAAGAAAGCCCTGTGACCTTTGAGTGCAAATGCACCCAAATTCACCAGCTCCTGAAAAGCTCTGGTGAAAAAATCCAAACATGGATGGTGTTTGGCGAAGTTGTTGCTGTACACATCGATAAAAGATTGCTCAAAGATGGGATTTACAACACCTCTAACGCCCAGCATATCGTCAGAGGGGGCGGGCCAGGAGACTACTTCACCATCGGTGCTGATCAACTCTTTCAAATGTTCAGACCCAAGGCCTAAAGCGCTCATCGAGGACGGTTTGAAAGGGAGTTTTCTCGCACGCTCAATCCCTCATGCCTCAAAAAGTGTACCTTTTGTGAAAAAATTCATTCGATGGATCACCTTGAGAAGTCATTTTCAGCCTTAAAAAAGCTTATTTATCGCCTAAATAAGCTTTTGAGTTGCTCAATATAGATGATTTACAGCTAAAAACTAGGATAATTGAGGTAATGCATTGAATTTACAATACGGATCTCATCCTGAGTTTTATATTGAAATCAAAAAAGAGACTATGCCACGCGACGATAAAACTAAAATTTCAAACGATGGGCTTCGGTACAAGTCCAAAACTGGTGGCTCACCCTTTGGCACCGAAGGGCGTACGGGAGACACCATGAGTTGTATCAAATGTGGCATCCACAAATCAAGAAGCCACGGCTCCTTCAAACGGCTTCTTGGGAGCACCACATTTGTTTGTTTTGACTGCTCTCCACCGAAAGAAGTGATCAAGCCCGCAGCCAAAACTCAGGCGCCTAGCGCAGGATCTTGAACTTCTTGCTGTCCATGCCCTGGCTTTAAGCCGTGTGGCGACATGAAAACAAAAAGGAGCCAGGCTCCTTTTTTTATTTGCTTTGAACTTGAACTCTGACGTTCAAAGCTTTTGAAGGCCTTGCTTGACGCGATCAGGCGTCAAGGGCAAGCGCCTAAAACGAACGCCAGTTGCATCAAAAACGGCATTTGCAAGAGCGGCCCCTGTGGGCCCTTGAGAGGCTTCACCGCAACCCAAGAAAGGCATGCCAGGACGGTCAATCAATTCCACTTGAACATGGGGTATTTCTGAGAAAGTCAAAATCGGATAACTTGTCCAGTCCTCGGCCAAAATATTCTTTTGATCAAACTTGACCTCCTCTTTGAGCGTCCAACTCAGTGACTGAATCAGTCCGCCTTCAATTTGATTTTTGACGCCATCGGGATTGACAATTTGTCCAGCATCAGCGCTTGAGACGGCTTTCAGTACACGAATGCGACCTGTTTTTTCATTGACCTCTACCTCTATTGCGACAGCGCAATATGCGGCAATGTTTTTATATTTTGCAAACCCAATGCCGCGACCTCTTCCAGAAGTTTTATTGAACTTCGTCCACCCCAACATCGCTGCTGCTTTTTGAATGACATCCCGAGCTCTTGCGTCCTTTAGAAATCTCAAGCGATATTCAACAGGATCGGCCTTAAAGGCTTGGGCCAACTCATCCATGAAGGATTCAATGGCAAATACATTGGCATAAGCACCCAGACCTCTGGTGGAGGAGACCCGCACCGGCATATCCGTGATGAAGTGGGTCAAAACTTGGTGCCCAGGAAAATCATACAAAGCAACAGCATTTCGATCAGCGGCAAAGTTAGGCGGCCCCCCGTTGATGGGCAAAGGCATCTCAAAAGGCTTTTGAAGATACCGCGCTGACAATAAATTACCAGGCTCTCCACTGGGCCGGGTGGTGTGTGGGTTGGACCACAATTGAAGATCCCAATCCAAGACTTGTCCTTGATCATTCAAAGCAGCTTTGGTTTTGATCACCATCGCAGAACCATAAGGCTCCCATTGATGTTCTTGTTGCCTGGTGTACTGCAAACGAACCGGCACACCTGGATAAGCGCAAGCCAAAAGCGCGGCGTCCGCGGCGGCATCATCGGCCATGTTGTGTCCATAACACCCCGCACCTTGCTGATGCTGACACCTGACCTTGGAGGGGTCCATGCCAAGCATCTTTGCAATGGCCAAGCCAGTTTCAAAAACAGACTGGCTATGGGTTTGAATGGTCAACAGGCCCTGCGCATCCAAAGTTGCAATTGCACAGGACGTCCCAATGGAGGCGTGCATGTGAAAAGGCCTGAAATAGGTGGCCTCGATCGTCTTGGTCGGTACTTCTGCTGTGGCCCTTGTTTGCTTTTTGGTGGTGATGATTTTGTTGGGCTTGGTTTTAAGCAGCCAGTCAAATATACCTTCATGTGTTGGCAAAATCGTTTGTTCAGACCATTTCGCAGATTTACCTAACTCATGGGCAGCAGCCAAGGCTTGTTGCTCCCTTTTCGCTATCACCCCTAGGAAACTGCCATTTCTGACGACTTTTAAAACACCGGGCATGGATTGCACAGCGCTTTCATTGACCGTCAACAGCGTACTCAAATAAGAAGGCGGGCGCACGATGTGGGCAAAGACCATGCCTTGGGGCCTGAGCTCTTGAAGAAAGATCGCTTGCCCCGTCATTTTTTGATGGAAATCCAATCGAATGACGCTTTGACCGATGTATTTGTATTGGCTAGGATCCTTAGGCTTGACCGTACCAGTGGCCTCTTTGTCCAGCGAAGCACCAAGCACCAAGTCCCAATAGCTCACACTCAATCCGTTGGTACTTTTAATCAGGCCATCTTGAACACTCAAACTCTCATATGGGAGTTTTAATTTTTCACTGGCCAAGGCCAAAAGAAGAGATCTGAGTTCAGCACTGGCATATTGCACCGCAGTTGCACAATTAGGCATGGAGAAAGAACCCGCAGTCACCCCCTCATTGGGAACCAAAGCCGTGTCGCCAGAGATGATTTTGATGCGCTTGAGGTCAATGTCCAACTCCTCTGCACAGACCTGGGTGACTGCGGTCAAAACACCCTGCCCCAATTCAACTTTGCCAATCAAAAGAGTCACGGTTTGGTCGGCATTGATCCTCAGCCAAGCACTGAGCTTGCGGTTGGTATTGAGGTCGCCTGGCAAAGGTGGCTTGCTGTTGGGAGCATCTGCCAAGGAAATTTCGCTTTGCAATGGAATACCAAATGACAATGAAAGATAACCCACAGACTTTAAAAGGTTGCGCCTAGACAGAACATTCATTGCATTCATCATGATTTATTCACCACCCTCATGACCGCTCGAACAATTCGATTGTGCGCACCACAGCGACACAAGTTACCATCCAGCGCTTGCCTGACCTCTTGCTCAGTGGGCTTGGGGTTGCGGTCCAAGAGAGCATGGGACTGTAAAATCATGCCCGAGGTGCAGTAACCGCATTGAGCTGCTTGCTCATCGATGAACGCTTGCTGGAGCGCACTGGGTTTGCCCTTATCGCCCAAGCCCTCTAGAGTTTGTACCGATCGCCCTGCAACGGCGGACACGGGTGCCACACAAGCACGCAGCGGATCTCCATCGACCAACACGACACAAGAACCACACTGGGCTCGTCCGCAACCGAACTTTGAACCGTTGATTTTAAAATCGTCGGTCAATACACTGAGCAAGGGCTCAGAGGATGGGGCTTGGGTTTGAACCGACTGCCCATTTAATTTAAAAGCAAGCACGTTGTATGTACCTCAAACTTTAGCCTATGCACGGGTGCACTTCAAGCACCACCACTTTTTTGCTTCATCACGCCGTGAAATTGTCCACCGCGCATGATCTCCATCTCCTCATACTCCAGCGTACCGGAGACAAGACCTGTTGAATGAATCATCACGTGCTGCTGGCAAACGATGTCTTTGCTCAACTTCCCGTGCACATTGATCTCTTTTGCTCGGATGACACCAGAGACTTGCCCCGCTTTTCCAATATGGAGATCACTTGCGGATAAATTTCCAGTGAACATACCACTGATCATCGCCTTACCAGGCGCGGTGATGGTCCCAGTGAACGTCACACCTTCTCCAATGACGATATTATTTTGTTGCAACAAGGGATCAGACATATCAGGACTTTCAGCAAGTTATAAAAAAAAGAAGCTCCCAAACATCGGTTGGAGTTTTTAGACCACTAAAGCCGCTCATCTCAACCCATCTGATGAGTTCAAATTTAAGCGATTTAAATAGCATTCAATCATAGTGCTTTCCCTGCATAACTAACTCAATTTAAGAGGTCTTATCAAGCTTTCTTGAATGAAAATCGTTTTGATCATTAAAAAACAACGTCATAAAAGTCACTTTGGTTAGGTGAGCCGATCCAGACGCCTAGAAAAGACCTCAGGGCAAAGCACAAGGCCCCTGAAAATTGACCCGAACCAGTGCACCCGCATACTGGGTATCTCGGTAAGCTTTTAAAAAAACTTTTTCTCGACCTATCACAATTTCAGACATTTGGGCATTTTCAGTGCTCTTGGAACTCACGCCAAGGTGCTGAGCATTGGTTAAATTCTTACCTAGAAATTTCTCAGTGCTTAAACTGCTGATGCGCATTTCGTAGAGTTTGGGGCCAATCAGATTGATAAAAATATTTTTACCAATGGATTGAATTTCAACGACCACTTTGGCTGGGGGCAATTTTTTATCGTCTTGCTGCGAAATGGCCCCCTCTACTTCGCAAGACATTTTGAACACTTCCGCCCACGAAAATGAACAATTAAAGGTAAGGGCCAATACACATGCCCTCACCAAAAGTCGACATGTCTTCATGTGCACCCCTAAAAATAAGGCTGATCGAAATCAGCCAGATGACATATCAAGGAGACCAAGATCGCAAGGGGGTCGATCAACCGCCCTTTTTGGATCTCTTGCCAGGATTCTTTTTAGAGCGAGTTGCGACACCACGCTCCAAGCTGATTTTTTGTCCACGTCCATGCGTTGTTGGGGTGGTCCCGGGAAGGGGTTTAGGAGCGGGGGTTCGCTTACGGTCCGCTTCAGTGACGATTTTGTTTCCCATTGTTTTTTCCTTTTGATGATGTGCCAATTTTAGACCCATGAAAGGGTCAGGCCATTTCTTGCACTTGATGCTATTGTATAAGGGAAAAACCACTTATCCATCCAAGCCATTCCTGCAACCACTGTCTTTTGACTCGAAATTGGATTCTCAGAACTTAAACTCAAGCCATTAGGCCAAAAGCACGTGTTGGATTTCGACGGTGGAGTGCGCTATTTTTTTTATTTTATCGATCTCTTTTTTAATGTGCTGCGGCCCAATTTGTCGATCTTCGCTGACCAAAACCATGGCGCAAGAATAGGAATTCTTGGCGACCCGCCAAACATGCAAGTCAGCAATTTCCAAATGACCCTTGCCTGGAAATTCAGCGATCAGGGTTTCAATTTCCAACACGATGGGGTGATCCATTTCGCAATCAAGCAGTACTTTGGACGACTCTAGCAGCAAGTTTTTGGACCAAAAAGCAATTAAAACCGCTCCCAAAATGCCCCCCAAGGGGTCCAACCAATCAAAACCAAAAAGCCAGCCAAGCACCAGGGCCAGAATCGCAAAAAGAGAGGTTGCGGCGTCCGAGGCCACATGCAAATAAGCTGCACGCAAGTTGAGATCATGACCTTGATCCTGAGGTGAGGCCTCAGACCCCTCTATAGATGACCCCTTTGGTGGTCTTGAGCCAGGATGGTGCTGATGACTTTCTTCGTTTTTATGCCCCTGGTGGTGGCCTGATTGGAACAATATGTATGCACACAACAAATTCACCAAAAGTCCAACAACGGCCACCGCAATGGCCTGTGCATATTCAATGGCAAGGGGTTGGTAAATACGCTCAAAGGAGCTGAAAAACATCAACAAAGCGATGGCAAGTAAGAAAATAGCGCTCGTGTAACCGCCTAGAACTTCCATCTTCCAAGTTCCAAATGCAAATCTGGTGTCATGGGCATGCCTTCTGGCCGCTGAATAAGCAAATGCACTCAAGCCAATCGCCAAGGTATGTGAACTCATGTGCCACCCATCGGCCAACAAGGACATCGAATTGAACAGCCAACCGAACACAATTTCAATGACCATCATGGACGCCGATATCCACATGACGATTTTTGTGCCGGTCTCGGCAGATCGGTTACCGGCATCGAAATGGTGAGAGTGCCTGAACTGGGGATATTTGTTGGGGTTCATTTGATCTTCTAGAGAGAGCGTACCAGATCGAATGAAGTTTAACAGGCAAGAAAATACATTCCAACGACTTCGTCAAGTAAAATGACGAACGACCGAGAGCGACTGGGCTCCTCTTTTTAAGGGGTTCTTTTTCCATCAAGTCATGCTCAAAGGATGTTGTCGCCCACTTACCCACCACGAAAAGGCCCCAAAACCATGAAAACACGCTCACTTGTTTCGCTGGTCGTCTTGCTCTTGGCCCAATCCTTGGTTTTTGTGCATGCACAAAACACAAATGCTTATTCAAAGGCCATTGAGCACCCCATTCGCCTTGCCTCTGATCTCAAGGCAGACGAGTCCAGAAAACCCGCTGAATTTTTAACTTTCACCAAAGTCAAGCCTGGCTACCGGGCTCTGGATTTGGCCTCTGGGGGAGGCTACAGCGCACAACTTATCGCTTTAGCCGCTCAACCAGGTGGGCAAGTGTGGGCTCAAATTGACAAGCCCTCTGCCGCGCTGAGCGCGAGAATGGGTCAACATCCTCAGCCCTACTTACAAACACTCGTTCAAGACTTTGAAAACCCAATCCCCGAAAATGCCCCACCCTTGGACTTGGTGACCCTTGTTTTGTCCTACCACGATATTGCTTTTATGCCCTTGAACAGGCACTTGATGAACCAAAGGGTGTTTAAAGCGTTGAAGTCAGGCGGACATTACGTGGTGATTGATCATGCCGCCAAAAACGGAAGCGCCCTTCAAGACATCAAAACCCTTCACCGCATTGATCAAGCTTTGGTCATTCAAGATATGTTGGCGGCAGGGTTTTTGCTGGAAGCTGAATCAGGTGTCTGGCGTAATCCAAATGACCCACGAGAAGAGATGTTCTCCAAAATGACCCAAAGAGATGATCGATTTGCTCTTCGTTTTGTCAAGCCCTGACTTTGATGTGAACAGTCTCATCTCACGAATCAGACACCATGAAAATCATTCACACCATCAAAGCCTTGAACGAGCAATTGGCTGATGTGAAGTACAAAGCCTTGGTGCCGACCATGGGCAATCTTCACGAGGGCCATCTGCGCTTGATGGATGCAGCGCATAGCAAAAGTCAACTTCACAAGGGCATTTCCATCGCGACAGTCTTTGTCAATCGCTTGCAGTTTGGTCCCCATGAAGATTTCGATCGCTACCCGCGTACCTTAGAAAACGACTGCGCACTTCTTGAAAAACGTGGTTGTGACTTGGTCTTTGCCCCTGATGAAAGCGAACTCTACCCTGAGCCCCAAACCTACAAAGTTTCACCTCCACCAGATTTAGCCAACATCCTAGAGGGGCACTTCAGGCCTGGTTTTTTCACTGGCGTATGCACTGTGGTGATGAAACTTTTTTCGCTGGTACAGCCTCAATGCGCCATCTTTGGAAAGAAAGATTATCAACAACTGATGATCATCAAGAAAATGGTCAAGCAGTTCAATTTACCCATCGACGTCATGGGTCTTGAAACGCTCAGAGCCGATGATGGACTGGCGCTGAGCTCCAGGAACGGGTACTTGTCCTTAGAAGAGCGTCTCAAGGCCGTTGAGCTGTACCAATCGATTCAACACATTGCTCAACTGATCAAAGCGCAAGCCACCGATGGGATGGAACTTTGCCAAGCGTCTGAGAAAAGGCTCAAGGGTGCTGGTTGGGCGGTTGACTACATTTCTCTTTGCCATCAATCAGATTTGAGTCCTTGCACGCCAAGCAGCAAGGACAACTTGGTCGTCTTGGCAGCGGCTAAAATAGGTCAGACTCGATTGATCGACAACATAGAAATCAACTTTTAAGCATTTGCATATGAAGCACACTGACCAATTCTTACTTGCTGGCGTCATTGGTTTTCCAATCATGCATTCACGCTCGCCCATGATGCACAACTATTGGCTTGAAAAAAACAACCTGGTCGGCCGATATGTGCCCCTAGCCATCCAAGCCCAACACCTTGAAGGTGCTCTGAGAGGCTTGCACCCACTGGGCTTTTCAGGCTGCAATGTCACCATTCCACATAAACAAGCTTGCATCCCCTTTTTAGATGAATTGTCTCCTTCAGCCAAGGCCATGGGTGCAGTGAGCTGCATCCACGTCAGACAAGACGGCTCTTTGTTTGGCACCAACAACGATTCACTAGGGTTCATCAAGAACCTCAAATCCAGCAACCCGACTTGGCGAGCTGACTCGGGCCCGATCACCGTGATAGGTGCCGGAGGCGGCTCCAGAGCCGTTTGCTACGGCTTGATTCAAGAAGGGGCAAAAGAAATAAGACTCATCAACCGCAATCTTGAAAAGGCGCAAACCTTGGCCAGCAGCCTGGGGCCTCAAATCAAGCCCTTGCCTTGGAGTCAACTCAATGAGAGCTTGAATGGCGTTAAAACCTTGGTCAACACCACCAGTCTTGGTATGGTGGGCCAAGCTGCCTTGGAGATAGATTTGAGCGATCTCGACAAAGACGCCTTGGTGACAGATATCATCTACATCCCTTTAGAGACCGATCTCTTAAAGCTCGCCAAGGCTCGAGGCAACCCAGTGACCAATGGACTGGGTATGCTGTTGCATCAAGGTCCACCCGCTTGGAAAATATGGTTCGGCATTGAACCTGAAGTCACCGAAGAACTTCGAAGCTTGTTGGAAAAAAGTATCCCTGCTCAGTGATCCAATTTAGCGTGGAAATGGTCCCACGCTCTTTGAAACAACACCTCAGACCATAGTTTTTCTTTGCACAAGGTCATCTCCTCTTGCGTGAAGTGATAGGGCTTACCTATTTGCATGGCCATGTATTGCCTGTGAGCATTCTCTTCCATGTAATTTGCAAGCACAAAGGCCTCCACGATGGACTTTCCAACCGTGACCGCTCCATGTGACTTCATCAATGCAGCCCCATGCTGCCCTAAAGTCTTGGCCAAACGATCGGCCATGGCGGTGTTGTTGATGGAGTTGGGTGAGTCCAGCACGGGCATAGGATAGAGCAAAGAGCCTTGAGCAAATACAGGCGCATAGGGCTCCCCAACCATGCTCAAGTAGGTGGACCACTGTGGGTGAGCGTGAACAATGGCTTTGACATCTGGTCGAACTTTATAAATACCCGCATGCAAATGAAATTCCAAAGGAGGCTTGTTCGATCCTTCGAGCAAGTTGCCCTGCAAATCAATGGTGCAGATGTCGTCCACGGTCAAGGAGCTCCTTTGACAAGATCCAACGTTGATCAACATTTGAGTTTCAGACAGCTTGATACTGGCATGGCCGTTGTAATCGATGATGCCCTCGTGCTCCAGCATTCTTATGCAGTCAACCAATTGTTGTTTTAACTTCAAAACCTCAGACATGCCTTTGATCTCCCTTTAAATTTTCTACCACTTGAGCTCTGCACGGACTTGCTCTCTCCACAAGTGCCAAGCTCTGAGCCCTGCACCTTGATTGACCTTGTCTGCCAAGCGACCCTCTTCTGGACTCAAAAAAGAAATGGGTTGACCTTGAGACAATGCGGTGGTCATGTGCTGAATTCTGGCGTTGACCTCAGTGTAGACGGCTCTAAAAACAGCGGTCTGAAGGCTTGGGCCACAGGCTACACTTCCATGCGCTCTCATCATGACAATGTCCTTTTGACCCATGACGTCTGCCAAGGCTTCGCCTTTTTCAATGTTGCCCACCAGCATATCCGTTTCACCAAACTTCTGGGCGATGTCGAAAATAGGTGGTTCTTGAGCTAAAAAAGCTGCATTGTGAAACATCGCCTGCATCTTGACCCTGACCAATCCAAAAGGCACCACCGAGGGTGAGTGGCTGTGCACGACAGACATCACATCGGGTCTGGCCTTGTAAATTTCACTGTGGATGAATCGCTCTAAAAAACTATTTCGACCCAAAGCATTGCAGGGCTGACTGTCCAAATCGTACTCAATGATGTCCTCAGGAAGCACCAAAGCAGGCGGTGTTGACTTGGCCATCAGGAATCGATCGGCCGCATGAGGATGCCTCATGGAGACATGACCAAAACCGTCCACCACACCCTGATGGGCCAAAATTCTACTGGCAGCGGCCAAGTCATTGATCAAGGCTTGATCAACGGGCCCGCCAGACAAAGGTACTGTACTCATAAAGGGTCTCTCGTCAAATGATCACGGATGTCATGATGCCTTTGGGGAAAATTTCCTCGGGCGTAAAGGGTCGGTGCGCAATGCCTTGCTGGTAGGTGTACAAAGACATCAGCTCCCAGGTGGCACGATTTTCTTCAATGCCGTAGGGGAAGGTGTCTCCATTGAACATGTCACGCATTTTACGAGCATAGGTCGTGAGCCAGGGAATGGGGTACCTAGAGACAGCAGGGTCCAAGAGACGCTCCAAGCTGCGTTTCTTTGACTCCTGAAAAGCATTGAACATGTTCCTTGCAACCCAAGGATATTGCTCGGCGATAGATTTCTTCATCGCAATGATGTGCATGATGGGCCACACTTTGGTCTTGGCGAAGTAATCTTCTTCCATTTCCAAATAGTCGGGAAACAATCGAACAACATCAGGGTGACCTTCTAAAAAGCAAGTTGGGGGCCTTGCAATGATGGCGCAATCGATCTCACCCGAGGCCAGCATCTCACTCAAAGACTTGTCTGCGACGCGAGTCAATTTCACACCCTCAGGCAAGGTGATCTCCACTTTTTCAGCGCGCCCGGGAGAATTTGCACCAGCTTGGTACCACTGCACGTCTTGTAATTTGACGCCCATGTCGTTGTGAAGCCATCCGCGCATGTAAACGGCAGCCGAATGGGCCCATTCCGGTGAGCCAATTTTTTTCCCAATCAAATCTTTGGCCGATTTGATTCCACTTTTTTTGTTCACATAAAAAGAACTGAAGCGAAACAACCTAGAACAAATGACTGGCAAGCCGATGATGTCACTGTTTTCTCTTGTGACTTGTGTGCAAAATTTAGCAAAAGACAACTCGGAGAGATCAAATTCTCGATTTGCTGTGAAACGAGCAAAGCATTCGTGATGACCCAAGTTCAACCAATTCAAGTCAATGCCCTCTGCTTTGACTTGTCCCATCCTGAAATCTCTAAAATGATCGTAATCGGTGGTTGCGATTGTAAGTTTTAACAAAGACATATTTCTACATTTCCTCTTTTGGCTCATCCATCATTGAATGGGGCAATTCTATCCACACTTCGAAATGGATGTCCTGACAAGTGCTACTTTTTGCTCACCCTAGGGTCTTTACCCATGTCCTACACCGTTGGTGATCTGATGGTTGAATCTGAATTACACTTTCTGCAAAGCCTGGGCATTGACTTGGACCGTCTTGGGCTCAATATCTATAGAATAAGGCCACTCATCAACACAAGCTTCCTATGAACATCACGACCCTTGGATTCAATTCAGTCAGAGCCTTGAAGAATTTTGGCCTTTTGCATGTGCTCCTTTGCATCTGCACTGCAGGTTTGGCCCAAGCACAAACTTATCCAAGCAAACCGATTCATATGATCGTGCCGTTCACCCCAGGCGGCAGCACCGACATCTTGGCTCGCTCCATGGGACAAAAGTTGTCCCAGTCTTGGGGACAAACCGTGGTCATCGACAATGTCCCAGGCGCTGGCGGCTCCATTGGGGCAGACAAGGTGGCCAAAGCAGCACCAGACGGATACACCATCCTCATGGGGCACATTGGCACCTTGGCCGTGACGCCTTCCATTTACCCCAATCTGCCCTATGACCCGATCAAAAGCTTTGCGCCCGTGGCATGGATCGCCAAGGTTCCCAACGTGTTGGTGGTGCATCCAAGTCTGCCCGTCAAAAATGTCAAAGAGTTGATTGAATATGCAAAAAGTAAGCCTCAAGCACTGAATTTTGGCTCTGGAGGAAATGGAAGTGCCGCTCATTTAGCGACCGAATACCTCAAATTACAAAGTCAAACCTCGATGGTTCATGTACCCTATAAGGGGACAGCTCCCGCGGTCACCGACTTGGTCTCTGGTCAAATCCAAGTGATGTTCACTGGAGCACCTGCAGTCGGCGGCTTTGTCAAAGGCGGACAGCTTCGGGCCTTGGCTGTATCGAGCAAGTCCAGGTTGAGTAGCCTGCCAGAGGTGCCCACAGTGCAAGAAAGTGGTGTCAAAGAGTTGGCTGCATTTGAGGCCGATCAGTGGTATGGCATTGTGGCACCAGCTGCAACACCTCAGGCGATTGTCATGAAGTTGAACAACGAGATCAACTCAATTTTGAACTCGGTTGAAATCAAGTCAAGGCTACAAACCGAAGGCGCAGAGGCCACGCCCAACTCCCCAGAGGTCTTTGGCAGACTCATCGCTTCAGAAATTGATCGTTGGAGGCCAGTTGTTCAAGCTTCAAAACTCAAGCCCGACTGAAGTGTCTGCATCAACTGAGACCGGCAGTTGGAGGAACTTGGGTCTGCAGTGAGCCTATTCCACCTTCATGCCAATCTCTTTCACCACCTTGGACCATTTTGAGAGTTCGCCTTTCAAATAATCAGTCCCCTCTTGAACCGACCCCCCAACGGGCTCAAAGCCCACAGCGTTCAACTTGTTTAAAAAATCAGGGGTTTTCAACAACAAGCTGATTTCTTGATTGATTTTTTTGATGATTTCTGGCGATGTTTTCGCTGGGAAAAACAGCCCCACCCAGGTGTAATCCACGAAACCAGGAAACCCAGCCTCAGCCAGAGTTGGGACATCGGGAAGGGATGCATTGCGTTTTGAACTGGTCACGGCCAGGCCGCGAACCTTTCCACTTTTAACAATTTCTACAGCTGCAGGAAGCGCAACACTGGCCAATTCCACTTGGCCAGCCATCGAGGCTTGCAAGGCGGGCGTTGCACCTTGAAAGGGAATGTGGGTGACGTCAATTTTAGCAAGCACTTTGAACAAATATTCAGCACTCAAGTGTGGCGTTGTTCCTGCGCCAGCTGAGCCGTAGTTGTACTTTCCGTCCTTGGCCTCCACCACCACGTCTTGCAAATTTTTGGCTTTTAAAAGTGGGGACGACACCAACAGGTTGGGACTAGAGGCAACGATGCCTGCCACCATCAAGTCTTTTTCAGCATCAAAGCCGGGATTCTTGAGCAGTGAGGCGTTCACAGCCAATGAACTTGTGTTGATCAAAACGGTATAACCATCC
>Ga0209189_1000537_pt1 | contig 31580 bp, 23 predicted proteins | sample C_130820_EF_Meta_FD_187308 | JGI IMG/M metagenome (GOLD analysis project Ga0209189, IMG submission 187308) | Freshwater microbial communities from Lake Croche, Canada to study carbon cycling - C_130820_EF_MetaG (SPAdes) (version 3) | ecosystem: Environmental > Aquatic > Freshwater > Lake... | reverse complement strand
AAACAATAAAAAAAACAAAAAAAAACGAATAAAAAGAAAAAACAAATAAAATTCGAATAAAACGACGAACAAAAAAAGAAAAAAAAGAAAAATAAGAAAAAAATTGATTTAAATTCAAAGCAATAATATTTTGTATAAGTATATTAGTCACATGGCAACCCAAAACTCCAGTACATTGATCTCGCATATTTATAATTCTCGCGTTAACCTGATAAAATTGATGAAACATTTGGACTACAATGTAAAAGATTACGAAAGTTTTACAAATAGTGAAGTCAATAGCATGTTTCAGAACAAACAGCTTGATATGCTTTTAGAAAAGAATCATGAAGACGCGAAAACAAAGAAAGCCAATAAAATCTACATTCGATATTATTTAGCAAAAACCTTTCGCCCCCAAAATATTCAAGAGATTATTGATGATCTGTATCACCTTGAAGAAATACTTACGAAAAATGATATTCTTTTGATAATCATTAAAGATGAACCTAATGAAACTCTAGTAAATGCGGTAAAACATATTTGGGAGCAGGATAATATTTTCATTGTTATTCAGAGCATCAAACGATTGCAATATTATATTTTGGATCACATTTTAGTGCCGCCTCATAGGATTTTGACGGATGAGGAAGCGTCGCAAGTTAAAATGAAGTACAATATTGTTGATAATAGCCAGTTGCCAGATATTTCCAGATTCGATCCTGTTGCTTTAGCTATTTGTCTTCGCCCTGGGGAAATTTGCGAAATTACTAGACCTAGTAAAACCGCTATCTTGTCCAAATTTTATCGAATTTGTGTGTAATAATAATTGGAATAATTCTATTGATTTTACTCTGTATTATGTATAGTAAATATATTCTATTTTGTATTGTATTGTATTTTATATTGTATTTTATATAATATATAATATATAATAAGATGGAATCAAATTCATATAATAACCAAAACAATATAAATAACCAAAATAATGAAAAATTAGACGCATTGAATGCGCAATTTGTTTCTCTTTTAGATGATTTCAAGAAATATTATATTTTTTATAACAAAAATCCCGATTACCAAGAGTATGTCAACGCTTACACTCAAGCCAAATCTAACATTCAAAATATCAATTCGCAAGTCTTTAAAATAACTGCTGACGCTGAATCATATTTGAATACACTGGCAGAACAAACGAAAGATATTAATGAAAGCATCACAGAAGAAAAAACTAATCAACAAAAGTTGTTGGAACGCTTGTCTTCTATTCAATCTAAAACAAATGGGGCAAATGTCATGATACAAAATTACAAGGAAATTTACAGGGAACAATACATAAGAAATGTTACCACATTTTTTGGATTGATTTTATCAATATATGTGATCTTAAAAGTTTATAAAAAATGACAAACAAACAAAAACAAATACTACCAAAACAAATACTACCAAAACAAAGACCAATAAAAAATACATTCAAATAGTCTATATTTTTTATTGAATTTTAATAAACAAATGCTAAGATTCAGTCTTCTCGATATTTTTAGGAAAAATTATAATTCATTTAACAAAAAAAATGTTTCAAACAAGCCGTCACTTGATGAAAAACACAAGACAACGACAACGCAAACGACAACGAAAGCGACAATGCAAACGACAACGCAAACGACAACGCAAACGACCGGGACAATACCATTGTTAACCAATTACAATAAGTTATTCAATACCGAAACAGCTTTGACGGAAAAAAATAAAACGTTGCTTTTCAAGCAACTTAAGATCGATAACGAGAGAGAAAAATGGAACAGTGATTATACGAAATTTACATTTAATGGTGACGAGAATTATAAAGAGAATAAAAATCAAGATACAATCAAACGATGTGATTTGTTGGCATCTTCCTCTAATCCAGATGAAAATACAGATTTAGTAACATTTGTTGCATTTTCTATGTTCGCAGGCTTAAGTGTTTACGTTTTTCGCAAATTGGTTGTTTTTGCAAAGTAAAAACCATAAACCAGGATTTTTTTATATATTTATATACATTTATATATATTTACAGTTATAGTAATGGCATATCAAGAACAAATAAACTCATCAGTTTTAAAATTAGAAACATTGCAAAAAGAATTTAGTTTGACAATGAACCAATATAAAAAAGCACTTGCTAGCTATGAAAATGAAATAAGCAATCCTTCGCAAAAATATTCGACATTTCCGGGCAACATATATTTTGCTCTTCCATTTAGCAAAACAGAAATAGTTGAGGATGAAGCAAAATGCGCGGCTTTGTGTAGCTCTGACCCCAATTGCAAAGCAGCTAATTTTTATTACATGAATTCGAATGAAAAACAAAAAATATGCATTACTTCTAGCGGTGATTCCAAACCTATGCCTTTTTCACTACCTGGTGTCAATTTTACAACAATTTATCCGGCATCAAAAACTGCCCAATTATATTTAGCACAAGTTAAGGAATTAAATACTAAATTATCGACACTACATTCCCAAATTTTGAGCTCATTGAAGGACGTCGATCCAAGTTATCAATCCTTAGTGAAAGAAACTAAAGTGGAAGGTAATAATCTTGATAAAGTATATATGAGTTTGTTAGACGAAAAAAATAAAATAGACCAACTATTGGCGGAGTACAATACACTTGATCATGTTCAGAGTGATACATCTTTGAAATTAGAATCAAATCAAATGTTTTATCGTGTACTTTTTATAGTTGCAATTATATTGATTTTTCTCTCTTTCAGATATGTTATACGAATTGGGGCTACACAGAGCGGCGGTGGGAGCGCATCTCTCTATGATATGTTATTCAACTTTGTATTGATGGTATTGTTGCTATTTTTAGCAATGGCATTCCAACATGCTGCTGGATATATTTTGTGGGCAATACTTGTTTTAGCCTATGTGCTTGTTAAACTCAGAATAATACCAAAATTCAAATAGTTTTCAAATAGTTTTCAAGTAGTTTTCAAGTAATTTTAGGTTGAATCGGAAAAAGTAAGAATCTTAGATAAAGAATAAATAGACACGCATCATTTTTTTGTGTCTATTTATATTAATGACCACTCTAATAAATAATATATTCGATTCATTAGTACCCCAAGACACTGAATTTAACAAGGCTTTGAAACAAGGCCAGGAATTTAAGAAATATCAAAAACGCATCGCAAAAAATACACATGTTCACACAAATACACGTGTTAGAGAAGGATTTTCTACCGAACCTACTTATTTTGCAAAAAAATCGCAAAGTGTTTTAGATCAAAACAAACTCAATGAAACCGATAATGCTGATTTAGAATCTTTGAAAAACCAATACAATATGCTTTTGGGCCAAGTCCAAGAACTCGAAAAGCGCAACATGTCAGATACAAAAAATTACCTTGAAATTATTGACCCCAATAACAAATTTCACAATGCCAACGTACGCCTTAATAATAATCAAGACCTTGGTTATGTAACCAACAAAGGTGTATATAAATTATTCCATAGCGAGGAAATTTCTAAAAATACCGAGGGCAAAAATGGTTGCCCTAGCAAAACAATGGCTACCAGTTTTTCATCTTCAGGATTGAACACACCCGGCACAATTATCGATTCCAACCCAGCTCTTATGGTTGGGACTCCAATGAAACCCGGTCAATCTTGCGGTCACGAAGGCGATAATGTTTTTGTAGATTCTATTTTACCCACCAATATTGAAGCCAAATATTCTGGGTGCTATACTGATAACCCTGGTTCTTCTAGTATGACTTTTATTGGCGGGTCACCTCCTCCTCAAGGTGCCATTGTAAACGGCAATTTTGAACAACCTTCCATCAGTAGCAACTCGTATGAATATATTAACAGTTCTTCTAAAGTACCCGGTTGGAATTTCAATGCTGTTTTAATAAATAACTCTAGTGCTTGGGGGTTTCCAATACCTTATCCAAGTGGTAATCAGTGCGCTTGCATTCAAATGGATCAAACTTTCTCTCAAACGCTCGATCTTGGTACCGGAAAATATACCCTTACTTTTTTTGCTGTTGGAAGAAATTGTTGCGATACTTCTAGAGCTGGTCAAAGTAATGCTGTTGCTATAAAACTAAATGATACTACAATACAGTGGGTTCAACCTCCGGTTGAAAAATGGACTAGTTATTCTATAAATTTTGATGTAAGTTCCACTGGAAAAAATATATTAACTTTTCAAGGTGGTTGGACTTTTAGCGATCTCTCTACCGCCTTCCAAAATATCTCTATTTCCGGTGGCGACAGTACAAATGGTAAATATACATACAACATGTGCAAAGATGCGGCTGTTTCAGGTGGATACAGATATTTTGCTTTACAAGGGGTCAACCCTCAAACTAGTACCGGATACTGCGCTGTTTCAAATGATTCTGTTGGCGCCACTAGCAAAGGAAATGCATACATAGTATCTGGTGGCATTACACTATGGTCTTCGGAAACCAAAGGAAAAACTGGTTGCACCGCGATATTGACAAATCAAGGCGCGCTTTCTGTCGTGCAAAATAACACTTCTGTTTTCAGTACGCCAAATGCAAATGCAAATCCTTCGGATTATTTGGGTTGTTATGGTGACGGTGACGGTGACGGTGACGGTAGAGCGATGCCACTCTACAACAATGGCGGTCAAGAATATAATCGCGACCAATGCCGCGATATCGCGCAAAAAAGTGGCGCAAAATATTTTGGTTTGCAAAATTCCACATCTGGTACGAATGCCCAATGCGCGTTTGGTGACGATTTGGGAAAAATTATGCAATATGGTAAAGCGGGTAATTGCACACAACTTTCGGATGGCTCTTATAGCGGCGGTGGCTGGTCTAATGCCGTTTATAGTGTGAATGCATCTAGCGTTTATTTTTTAATGCTATTAGACGATGGAAACATGTGCATTTATCGTGGGTCTGGACCGGACGACAACCAGGGTTTTATTTGGTGCACTGGGACAAACGGTAAACAGCAAAAACCGAACCCTCGTTACGCAGCGGCCAAAGGAAAATACGGCAAAAATTACATGAATAGCGGCGCAACATTAGCAGCAGGCGATTTTGTCGGGTCAACGGATGGAAGCATCTATTTGATAATGCAACACGATGGCAATCTGGTTTTGTACACATCGCAAAATGCGCTCAACTGCACGAAAATATCGGATAACATAATGGGTGGCGGTGTTGGTGCAAATGCACTTTATGACTTGGGTACGACTGGATTTCCCAGTAACGTTGGCAAAATTGGATACGTGGACGACGACGGCAATTTGTCGGAATATCCCACTTCTATGAAGGGATTGTCAACCAGCTATAGCAAATTTCCCAACTCGGATACAACCGGGAATGACATTGGCGAACCCATATTGAATTCCACGGTGGATTCATGCAAAACCAAATGCGATAGCATGGATGATTGTGGGGGATACGTATTTGATACAAACCAGCAAACGTGCTACCCAAAAAATAAGAAGATGTACCCAAATTCATCAAAGATCGCGAAAACTGGTGTAGATATTTATCTACGCCAACCAAGTATTACCGAATACCCCGGTTCTAGTAAGAATATGGCGACCATAGATTCGATTCAATGGAAAAATTATCAGAATACAGGGAAACCTGTGAGCGCGGCGACATTTGGCAATTCCGGCGTATTAACGAATACAGAAAAACAAGCGCTAGACCAGATGAGAGGACGGCTTAATTTGTTAGCGCAACAGATAACAGGCAAAACGAACCAACTTCTGAATAAAAATACCAATGTGAATAATCAATTACTGACAAACAAAACAAATTTTAAAAACAATGCTAGCGATTTTACGGAAATAACATCTATGGATCAAACTGGGAAATTGAATAATATTAATGAAATAGTTAAAGATACGGATATAGTTACCCTGCAAGAAAATTACAGATATATTATGTGGAGTGTTTTAGCAATTGGTGTCGTTTCATTGTCTCTCACTATTTTGAAGAAGACTTAGAAAAAGAAAAGAAAGGAATTTACAGACAAATTTACAAACAAATAATAAATAATAAATAATAAAAATAAATTATTAATTATTTATCTTCTTACATTATTCTATATATAAATGGCACAAAACGCATCTAATCAAAATTATTCTAATTTACAAGATAGAAATGCTCAAATTATTAGTGATATACAGAATTTGCAAAATATCGAAAAAGAATTATTCAATAATTTAGAACAAAGTCTGAACCAAAATACATTAAGCCAATCGCAAAAAGAGGAACTTATTCAAAAAATCAACGAAATATCGCAAATGCGTTCCAATATGTATCAGACCGTCGGGGGAATCAATTCTTTTTATCAAAGCAATCTTAATACTTCTAGTGATACTTTGGCCCAGCAAACTGACGCCATCAATATTGTGGAAAAAGAATTAAACGCTGCCAAGGAGCGCTTAAAACTAATTGAGGAGTACAAGGTCAACAAACTGCGTTTAGTGGAAATAAACACGTATTATGGTGAGAGATACGCTGCGCATACACGGCTAATGAAAATAATCATTGCCATGTTTGTTCCCATTTTGATCCTTGCCTTTTTAGCAAACAAAGGGTTCATTCCTGGTTGGTTGTTTTCTGGTTTAGCTGTTATAATAGGCGTCATTGGTCTGATCACATTATTTTATGTAGTCAGATCTATGATGATGCGTGATAATATGATGTACCAAGAATACAATTGGGCATTTAATCCTAATAACGCTACGCAAACAAATACGACCAGTGCTTCTAGCGCGACAGACCCATGGGCTAAATCCAGTTCCAATATGTGCATAGGACAAGCTTGCTGTGATAGTGGATACACGTATGATCCTGTGGCGAATAAATGCGTACCATCTAGTCAACTTTCGTCTAGTAGTAGTAGTAGCGCTACAGAAAGCTTTGTTTCTCAAGTGTTCACCAAATATGCAAAAGCCAGTGAAAACCAGAAACCGGATTATACATTAGGTGATAAATTGCCCGTTTCATATGCAAGTACGTGAAAGAAAACATAAACAAACAAAAACATAAGGATAAACGAAAACATGAAAGAAAGCATGAAAGAAAGCATGAAAGAAAATATGAAAGAAAACATGAAGTAAAAATAAAAAATTAAGATTGAAATATTTTATACTAGTGTAATACTAGTATAATATAATAATAGTATAATATAATAATAGTATAATAGTATGACCAATTTCGATAGTACAATGAATCAATTCAATTCTCTTTTGCAGCAATCGCAAAAAGCCATGTTATGCGGCCCTGATTGTCAAAAAGCAGAGGCAACGCAAACATTGCAGCAAAAATATTTAGATGCGCAAACAAATCTACAAACCGCACCAATTCAACTACAAGAGGCAGCCAAAAAATATTACATGTACACCAAAGGGCAAGCTGGTTACGACGCTTATTTGAATCAAGATTTGGAAACCAAAGCGGATGCTATAGTAGCCACGATGCAAAAATCTTTTACGGACAGTTTGAACAGTGCAAAAACGCTAACAAGCACATATAGCGCGCAACTTATTAATTCGCAATATGCGGATCAATTATATAAAAAATATTTAGCAGAAAATTCAAAGTTGGAAGCAGAATTGAACAATAATTCGCATGATATATTCACCAATGACAGGAAAACGTACTATGAGGATCAAGGAATCGATAATTTGAAATGGTGGTATACATTGTTTTTTCGCATTTACTTTCTTTTAGTCATTGCATATGTGGTCGTGTTTTTTTTGTCATCGAGTGCTTTTAGTATTATGACGCGCATTTTTATTTTAGTGTGTTTAGTCGCATATCCATTTGTAGCGCCCTATATTTTCATATTTTTACTTCATCTTTATTATCGAGTGGCTGCAATGTTGCCCAAGAATGCCTATTTACGGATTTAGCTGGTGTGAGGGGGCGGGGCAGCGATGACAGGTAAAAAAAACACTAAAAAAAAACAAAAATATTAAAATTAATTTATAATATTTTTATAAAGAAATATACTATAAAATGCCTGAAAACGTTTTTTTAGATATAAGTTCCATATCTCCTAATACTCCTTCTATTTCTGTTAATTCAATGGTTTTTGATATTAGTGGCAATTTATATTTTAGCACATCTACAAATGATAAAATACATGGGTCAAAATATCCTTATACATCTCCTATTTATACCGTTGTCTCTAATTATACAATTGTTACTGGGCCTACCAATCCAGTTTCATGTCTTGCTTATGACCCAATAAATAATAATTTGTTTATTTCTAATAATAATAATAATCAGACTAATACAACACACTATTATTATGTTTGTAATTTAAGTGAACCATCAAGTCCACTGCAATATTCTATTAACTACTCTCCCGGACCTACTGTAACAAGTACATATGGTATTACTCATCATGTGTATAACTCTTCTGACAATGGAATGTATATAGTTGCTTATACTGGTGGCACATTTGGTGGGGTTTATAAAATAAATGCGGATTCGCCTGATACTAATACTTCTTATATAGTAGCTCCTCCTTCTGGCGGTAATTATACAATTACCAGTCCCAATAACGTATTTATCCAATTCGATTCAAATGATTATTGCTATCTTACAAGTTCGAAAGATAAAACAGTATTGCAATTTACCCCTGATAGTAACAATGACAATGCAACATATACCAGAATATTTATAGATAACTCTTCTACTGGTTATGGGCTTGTCAATATTTTATTCAATAATAATTCATTCTTTTTTACAGATAACGAAACGAATATAATAAGGTATTATGATGAAAATGGAAATTTAATAAACGACAATTGGGCTTTTGGTGGCACATTAACTTCTGGTGGAATAGGTGGGGCATTCGCTTTTGATAATAGTGGTAATTTTTATGTTTATAATCAAACAAATACCAATAACACTACAATAGCTGGCCCGTATGATGTATCAGGCAACACGATTTACACAATTGATCCAAGTATGAGTCAATTAACTAATACACAATTACTTGTTGGAAAGTCTTTTTCTAATTACAACGTAGATATTAGTGGTAATTGCAATGTTGTTGGTAATTGCAATATTGATGCTAGTTTGAATGTTGACGGTACAATTAATGCAGGTACAATTAATGCAGGTGCAATTACTGGCACCTCACTTTCAACTGGAAGTGGTAGTATTAGTGGAGGCGCAATTACTGGCGCCTCACTTTCAGCTGGAAGTGGTAGTATTAGCACAACAGGTAGTATTTTTGGAGGTGCAATTAATGGATCTTCACTTTCAGTTGGAAATGGTACAATTAATGGAGGTGCAATTACTGGATCTTCACTTCAGGGAGTATCCGGCAATGCTTTACAAATTAATTCTCCAATTTCATTTAACTCTTCCGATACCACAGGTTGTAAATTTTTTTGTGCTACAGCACAAGGTAATGTAGTTAATCCATCATACGAAAATGGTGCGATTCAGCCAGGTGGTATTTGGTTTTCATGTAATGTTCCGTTACCTCCAGCATATGCAAGTAAACATATATATAATATCATAGTAAACGTAAATGCAAACCCCGTACAGAATATTAACAATAGTTTGTATTCAAATTTTTATGGTTCTGTTATTAATCAAGATGGTACTAGTAATTTAAATTATAATGGAAGTTTTAATGTATGGTTTCAAAGTATAACCCAAAGTTTCACTTTTGATACAAACACATTTCCAACAATAAACTATATAGCATTTTATAATGATTAAATAATGGTTTATACAAAAATTTAAAAATTATATATCTTATTACATGTCCAAAAATCTAAACTATTTATTAATCCGTAAATTGTTTTCATTTTTTACTTATCAATCACTCCTCATTCACTAGCGGGTCTGATTCTTGCTCGTAAATAATCCGGATTCCATGCCACGTACAGCTCTTCCCCGCTTCTCCATATTTTATATCCAAATAATCACACAACTCTGCACCTTTTGGCATTTTTCTGCCATAATGCGCAGCATTGCACCAATCCTTGAATTGCTGGCAAATCGCCTTCTTATGGATTTTATCCTCCTTATTCCCCGTCTTCTCGATATTCTCCGCAATAAATGCCGCAATCAAGTCCTGACCCTGCCTATATTTGTCCCTCGCCGCCGTAACTTCCACACAATCCACGACATTCCCTTGATTCTCGTACGCCAGTTTTACCAGCATCGACATAAATACTGGCACCCAGCTAGGTAGCTTCTCCTCCAAGTCCTTATCCTTCGGGAAGACATACTGCGTTTTATCTTGCACCATTTCATCCGGATCCTTGAATTTCGAGACGAAATCGCAAATCCGAAATCTACGCCATGTACCATCTTCTGTACTATTTACTTCAAACAAATTATTTGTACAAACCACCAACTTGAATTGCGGCACGAACGTCTCCGTTTCGCAATACAGCGCTCTCGCTTGAATCGGATCACCGCCGGTCAATTCTTTCATAACACCTTCATTCAACCGCCCCTGATCTTTCGTCGGCTCTTGCATCACCGCATATCTAACACCCTTCAATTGCATTACTTCCGAGGATGTACCACCGATACCATTGCGTTTCTCGGTTACCAACGTGACCGGTACTGTTGCTTTGTATTCACCAAGCGTCATCGACATCAGCGTAGTCAAGATCGATTTACCATTACTTCCACTACCGCGATAAACATTGAATGTCTGGTTCTTATTACCACCAATCAAGCAAGACGCTAAATGATTCCACATGTAACTATTCAGCGACGGGTTCGGAAACAGCTGCTCCATAAATGTCATTACTTGTTTCGATATTTCGTCATGATAAGTCGGATTGAATTCTTCATAATTAATATTCGTACATTTTGTAATATAGTCTTCCGGATAACCATCACGAAATTCGCGATTTTTGAAATCAACCACGCCATTCTTAAAGCACATCAAATACTTGTTCGCATCCATCTTTTCCAAAAAGTGCTTATCATAAAACAAGACCATCGCCTCACGAATAATATTATTCTTCGTCGCCGTATTCTTCAATTTTACCGACACGTCAGAAATGACCTTCAGAACTTTTCTGACTTCCTCGTGAGTCATATCATCGTGGCCAAAGTTCTCCTGTTCTCGCCGGATATTCTCCATCTTCAATTGATACAAATTATACATGTCGCGCGATATTATCGAACGTAAGGTTTCGCCTTTATCTATCACCCACCTATGACCCTTGAACATATACCACGTTTTGTTCACAATGCTAGAGCAAACATATTTATCTTTTAACATCTCATAAAGCAGCATTGCATAATCCCAGTCCGTGGGGTTCGCAATGGTTTCATCCAAGAAATAATCCCGCGAACTATTTCTGATTTTCAAAAACTCTTCATTTGCATCCTTTTTCGCCCAATACAAAATAGATTTGCGTGTCACGCCATCCTTTCCCGCTTTATTAAAGCTCCGTTTCCATTCCTGGTATCTGGCCGGAATATCCGCAAAATCGAAATCACTTGCTTTACTTCTAAGCATAATCCACGATAAGAATAACCGTTCGTCGGTATCTTTCAAAGCAAAAGCAACTAGCCTGTTCAACAAGTGACTCCCTGGCTCGTAATATTTTTCCGGCAAAATCTGCACATATTGGTGCGTTTCCTTTATGAAATACTCATTAGGGCTCAAATTCTCCATAATCTTGTTCACCGCCTTTTGCAAGATATCATGATTTGTTATTGAATCCAGTGTTATATCATCGTCGTCATCTTCGCACAGAAGTTGCACCTTTGTTTTGCTCGCAGGCTTCTTGTTTTTCACCGGTTTTGTAGATAATCGCTTATTATATTCGCCCATGATCTCATCAGTATAATCAAACTTCGGATGCGCATCATATTGCGCTGATAAAAGATGAAAGTTTTTCGCAAGATCAAATTCCTTGTTGTTCTTCTCTTCCATGGAAAACTCCCCATCTGTTTCGTCGTATCTCATTCGCCAATGTTGCGTTAGTTCATAGCATTCGTTACCAGGTTTCCTTGAACCGAACATTTGCCAATTTGTCACACCTTTGCTAATGCCCTCGTCCAAAACAGCATCCCATGTATTTACTAGGGGCAGGTCGGCCCATGTTTCGCACAGCTTTTCCAAAATTCTGTTACGCAAAATCATCTGCATTGTATGATCCATTAAAACACCAATAATCATATGAATCCCATCTTTTGTCAAAGATTTGTCTTCTAACCTATTTACGTTTCGTTTTTCCATAATGTAAATATCAAATGGCCTATTTCCATCAAATTTCAAAATAGCCTTAAGTTCTTCCAAATAGAGAATTATCATGTCTTGGATATGTTCCTTTGTGTGCTGCCTTGACGTGACATTATAGTCATAACGAAAATCAAAATCGACTAGAATCGGTCCCACCTCAAATTGTTTTTCTGTCAAATATTCTCGTTTCTTGCTCACAAAGACGTGATCATGGTATAATTTCCAAAATATTTGCAGCTCTTCTTTCGGAATAATGTAGGAGCCACCATAGATATTCAATTCTTTGCATGGAATTCTTGTGTGTGTTAGTCCGGCACCACCGCCGTCATTTTTTGAATTGTGCTTTGATAAAAATTCTGTTAGGTCTTTAAATCGAGACGATGATGACATAGTAATTATATTAGTTGTATATAATATTTTATTTTTATTTCATTTTTTTTTGTAATCTGTTACTCTTTCAAAATAGGCGAATTTGACGTTCTTTGTATTTATATTTAATAGTGAAATGGTATAAAACTAATGTTATAATATTTATAATCGTACCAAAAACATGAGCGCAAGCAGTAGCAGTAGCATAAAGACAAACACAAATAAGACAATATCAAAAGAAAGTATTATGCGTCTTTTAAATGATGTAAAACAGATTATGAAGAATCCTCTTACGGATAATGGTATTTACTATGTTCACGATGATACCGAGGTATTGAAAGGGTATGCTATGATTATTGGCCCTTCAGATACGCCATATTTTGGCGGCTTTTATTTTTTCAAATTTCAGTACCCGACTGATTATCCTCATTCGCCCCCAGTCGTGACCTATTGCACAAATGGTGATAATATTCGTTTCAATCCGAATTTATACAAATGTGGCAAGGTTTGCATTTCCCTTTTGAATACATGGCGCGGCGAACAATGGACGTCGTGCCAAACCATTAGCACGATTCTTTTGAATTTGTGCACTCTATTGTGCAGTAATCCATTATTGAATGAACCCGGGATCACGAAAAACAATTTGGATTGTGCGAGATATGATAAGATTATTGAATATAAGAATATTGAGGTCGCAATTATGCAAATGTATCAAAGAAAGCCAGGGGTTTTTTTAGAAGAGTTTGAGATTTTTTACCCGTATTTGAAGGAACTCTTTATTGAGAATCATCCGAAAATATTGGATTTTTTAAAGGCGAAAGCTGGCGACGAATCCTTGAAAGAAAACGTAATCACTGGATTGTATGGCATGAATGTATGCATTGACTATCAGAAATTATTGAAATCTTTCACGGCTATTGAATTTTGATGATGATTTATATTTTATCAGTTTATCAGTTTATCAGTTTACCAGTTTACCAGTTTATGAGTTTTATATTTTATTGATTAATTTATTCAAAATTTCACATTACATCGATGAAAAAGAAAAACGAAAAGAAAAAGAAATACAATAAAATTGAATTAAATAAATAAAAATAATAGTATTATATAACACGCCTCATCATGCACTTTTGCAGTCAATGTCAAAATATGTATTATATTCGCATCGATAGCGAGAATGTGAATAAACTTATTTATTATTGCCGTCATTGCGGGAATGAAGATAAAGTATTGAATGTTGACAATGTTTGTGTCTCTTCTACGCAAATAAAAAAGGCGGAACAATCATTCGATCATATTATCAATAAGTATACAAAATTAGATCCAACATTACCCAGAATTAGCAAGATTCTTTGCCCGAATTCAGACTGTGAAACAAATACCAAGGGAGCTAAGCGCGAAATCATTTACATTCGTTACGATGATATCAATATGAAATACATTTACATGTGTTCCACATGTGACACAATATGGAAAACGGATGAGCAGAAGTAAATTTTTGATTTTGGAGTGTGTCTAGTGTGTGGTGTGTGTGTGTGGGAGTGTGGGCACGGGTTTCGATATTTTATAAATTATTTTTAAATAAAATTGATTTTTTATTTAAAACTATATCTTTACATATACTAGGACTAAGACTATGGCTACACTAAAAGAAGAAGAATTTGTTGGAACTGGAAGTTATCACGATGATTCTGATCCCGATATCGAGGAGACAGAAGGTGATACTGAAGATGATGATGATGCTGTTTCGGAAGCTACAGAGGAAGATGTAGATGTCGATGGTGATGGTGATGTAGATACAGACCCGACCAAGATGCATATCGGTGGTGCTCTATCTGATGATGAAGGTGTGGAAGCAAGCGATGATGATGAGGATGATGATGATGATGCAGGTGATCAAGTAAATATCAGTAAACCTTTGGTTGCTACTAAAGCGAAAAAGCCTATTTTAGAACAAATAGATACCGACGACGAGGATGATGAAGAAGATGATTATACGGAAGATTATCTTCAAAAATTTGATAAAGATATTAATAACAATTATATTGTCAACTTTCATCCAGAATGTAAAATTCATAACTATGATGAGATTGCCACCTTAACAAAAGTGGTAAGGAATGATTCCGGGATTATTATGGATCCTTTTCACAGAACTATTCCTATTCTGACAAAATATGAACGCACACGTATTTTAGGACAGCGCGCCAAACAAATCAATTCAGGTTCTAGACCATTTGTAAAAATCCCCGAAAACATTATTGATGGTTATCTTGTTGCAGAACTCGAGCTTTCTCAAAAAAGAATTCCTTTTATTATTCGTAGACCATTGCCAAATGGAAGCAGTGAATATTGGAATCTAAAGGATCTTGAATTGGTGGATTAAATATATAATTATATCTGTGTATAATTTATATAATATAAATAATGTCTTCTGAGACATCATTATTGCCAGTTGAAAGCCCGCGACAGCACCCACCCCGATTCCCGCAAATGGAAACAGCAGCAGCATCGCGCGATGAAGAACCTGATGAAACACATGTAGAAGGGGAAGTTATGAAAGGCGAATCTCTATTTCATGATAGAACTTCATCCTATACAGAAAAAGATAAAACGAAAAGGCTCGAAAACAGGTATACTCTGCGTAAAGTTTCGCAAGATGATTTTGAAATGATCGGAAAAGATCTACTTAATAAAATTATACTGTGGGCATTTAGATCTAGCGTTAAATCTCAACAAAAATCAGATGATTTAACGCTTGATGAGTCAAGTGAACGCTTCGATAAAATTTATACTAAAAATAAGACTAGAAGGATTGACAGTTTATTAAAAATAGCGTCAGATTTGAAAGACGAATATAATAAAAAATATCCAGAAAATTTAGAAACAACAGATGAATTTTTTGCAGCACTTGGGTTTACATATATAACATTATCTCATATTTATGATTCGACACTTAGAGAAGTTATTATTTATTTAATCCATACTGGTATGATATCATTTAGTAATGCAGTTGAATTGAAAAGCTTTATCACCGCTGCTAATAAAATATCTATTTTTTTAACACAATATGCTACTGCTCATCCAGATGATCCAGGTTTTCTTTCAGCGGTTGCGCAAACTCATGCCGCTGGTGTTGGTGATTCAAGGGAATTGGAATTCGAAAGTCTCTTTGGTGATTCTGACAAACTGACAACAATATCGGGTGGCACAAAAAAATCTAGAAAAAAACTAAGAAAAAATATGAGAACATCTAAAAGTAAAAGAAAAAGTCGCAATAGAAGAAAAAGTCGCAATAAAAGAAAAAGTCGCAATAGAAGAAAAAGTCGCAATAGAAGAAAAACTCTCTTTAGGAGAAATCGAGATTAATTATAATAAAAATATAAAATTATATTTTATTATAATATATCTATGACAAAATTAACGAAAAAAAATATTATGACGAAAAAGAATATTACAAAAAAGCAAAAACTGGAAGAAAATATTAATAAAAAGGCTCTACGAACTGCTACACTATGTCGTACTAGTTATACACCTTTCGAGAAAAGCTACGGAGAAAAACTGACCAAAGAGCATTATGAAAAATCTAGCAAGAAAATTATTAAAAACTTTTTAAAGCAACTCGCGTTTGAATATACGCAATCGAAGACGCTACCACAAAAAGATTTTTACACATTTATCAATTATCGATGGCTATCCGACAAAGAACCGGATTCCATTATTTTAGACCAACGGCAAAAATATATTACACAAGTTGACGATTTTCGTATAATTCAAGATAAGGTGTATTATCAAATTTTTGATATCATGAAAAAATATTGCGATAGCCACAATAACAATAACAAACTAGCCACATCATTAAAAAACTTTTACACTGCTGCAATGCGTTTAAACCCTATCCCAAGTAGTAAAAAATACATCCATGATTATATTCAATTTGTTGACAACATGCGCGCTGATGAGAAAAATATCTGGAAATTACTTGGATACATTAATAGAGATGAGCAAATAAGTCACGGTGCTCCTTTTATCTGGTCCGTTAATCCAGATGAAAAACATGCAAAAACGTATAGATCGCATATTAATTCTCCGGCTTTTGCGCTAATTGATTTGTCTGTCTACTACGACGACGGGACAGATATTGCATATAAGGCAAAATACAGGAAAAATTATTTCAATTATTGCAAATTACTATTCGATGTTACATTAGGCAAAGGTCATGGATTAGATCCTAAAGCTCCGTTTGAAGTCCAACAGGATTTATTTAACTCATTTTGTAATAAAATCAAAAAAGATGAAGGTAATTATCACCTTATTAGCTCTGAAGAGGCATTAGAAAAATACAATTTCAATTGGAGCGAATTAGCAAAAGAAATTGGATACACAAGTCCGCCATCTCATTTTATAACCTCCAGTTTAAACTATTTAAAATGTGCTACAGAACTCATGTTGAAGAATTGGACGAGCGAAAAATGGCGAACCTATTGGATTTATCTTAAAGTGAGAGAAATAGCCAGGTGCACACAAAAGTGGCTACCTACTACATATGATTTTTACGCAAAAACGGAGCGAGGCCAAGAAGACCTGCCACCGCCCGAAATACGTGCTGCTCTTTACACCAGTTTACCATTTAATACTTTTTTAACGAATGAATATGTAGATAAATACCAAGATTCCGCGCAAATCCAATTTTTCGATGGCATGTCGAAAGATTTATTAGAAGTATTCAAACGGATTATCAAGCGTAATACATGGCTCGCAAGTTCTACAAAAAAATATGCTCTCGAAAAGTTGGAGAAAATAAATATCCTTATTGGGTCGCCCAAAAAATTAGAACCTGATCCTCTTTTAGACTATAATGCGAATGAATTCATAGGTAATCTCGATAAAATTAAAGAATGGCGGTTGCGACGATTTATCTATTTGGATGGAAAAACGGGTATCATAGATATTCCCATGGTGGATTGGGTTCAATTTCCAATAAAGTACACTGGCGACCAGGCTTATATTGTAAATGCATCTTATACTCCTGCTAAAAATGGTATTTACGTAAATTTGGGTTATATCCAACCGCCATTTATCGATTTGGAAAACAGAGGCATTGAATACAATTTGGCTCATCTTGGGTTTACTCTTGCGCACGAAATGTCGCATGCGCTCGACGATTGGGGAAGTCAATATGATGCGCAAGGCAATTTGAATGATTGGTGGACACCTGCGGATAAGAAAAAGTTCAAGCACATACAGGATGACGTAATCAAACAATATGAAGAATGGGCGAAAAGAGATGGCATCGATTTTGATGCTTCTATTGGAGTTGGCGAAGATCTTGCGGATATATCCGGTGTCGCTATATGTGACGAATATTTGCGCGATTTTCAAATAAAAAATAATGATGTAGCAGCGATTCGTGCTATATCATATGATACATTTTATACTTATTTTGCATATCAACAAAGACAAAAAATTACGAAAAAAGCGCTTGCTGCCCAATTGAAAACAAATCCTCACCCTCTCGACAAATACAGGACTAATGTCCCCTTATCCAGGTCAGAAATTTTCCGTGCTAGATATAATGTTAAACCTGGCGATGGCATGCACTGGCATAGTACAAATACTATCTGGTAATGCGGCCAACACGCGGTGTATCAGAAAGTAGGCGGCGAGGAAAATTGATCAACCCAATATTTTAGCGATAGTTTGTTGTAATTAAATTTCATATTTTTAAACTTTTCCAGTGTATCTTCTAACAATTGTTGCGTAATATCGTCCAAATCATTTATAATCAATACCGGTAAATCTTCAAACATTTTATTAGAACCAAATGTTTTTACAATAGGGATACAACCGAGGGCTAATAGTTCCAAGGTTCTATGACAATCGGGTCCGTTTCCGTATGGCGAAAATACAAAGGCATAATTTGTGTGTTGTTTCCATATTATATTTTGTGCGAACTTAAATGTCCAAAGGTGTATATATTGTTTTATTTATTATTTCTTATTTATTTCTTATTTATTTCTTATTTCCTTGCAAGAAAAAAACATTATTTGGTAGCACGCCGTTTTTCCAAGGTTCCCAAATAGCTCGCGCCAATATCGCCACTAATATAATCTCCATCAAAACACGATGTTTCAAAACCCTCTATTTCCTTATTCAAATCGCCTAGTTTGGTTGTTATTTCTCTCAAATCGTTGTAAACAACAAAATCCGCGCCAAGTTCCGCCGCGATTTCCCTCTTGTTTTTATCATATGCGATTAACTCGTGGCGCACTGGAATATCTATTCCATATACGTTTGGATAAATGATTGGCGGCGCTGTACTTGCAAAATAAATTTTTTTTGCCCCGGCTTCCCTCGCCAATTTCACAAGTTCTCTCGAAGTTGTACCTCTCACTATTGAATCATCTATGATTAAAACATTTTTATCCAAAAAAATCTCTTTAATTGTATTTAGTTTTAATTGGACATTTTTAATTCTGGTTTTTTGCTCGGGCATGATAAAAGTTCTTGGAATATATCGATTTTTAATAAACCCTTCTTCATACGGTTTATTTAAAACCATTGCTATTTCTAACGCGGCTATTCTAGATGTCTCTGGTATTGGCATGACCACATCGATATCTGTATCTATTTCTTTGCTTTGCATGTGTTCTAATATCTTAATTGCTAGTATTTTGCCCAATATTTTTCTGGCTTTGTACACGGATATTCCATCTATAATTGAATCGGGTCTCGCGAAATAAATGTATTCAAATAAGCATGGCGATAAATAAGTTCTTGTGTTTACATTTACACCTTTGTTTACATATTCGCTACAAACTATTTTTGAGTAAAAATTGTATTTATTATCGATAAAAATACATTCGCCATTTTTAACATCCCGCACCAATTTATAGTTTTCTCTCAACATATCGAACGCTATACTTTCAGATGCAAAAGCGTAATCCTTGTGGCCATCAACTTCTCGAGATCCTAAGCAAAGTGGTCTTATTCCAAAAGGGTCGCGAAACGCCATCATTCCGACTCCAGAAATAAGAACAATTACTGCGTACCCGCCTTGGCATTGGTTCATTACATGATGGACGCATTCAAATACCGTTTCACTGATGGTTCTATTTTTTTCTGTTTCCGTTTCTATATGTTTGCATTTTTCTGATAATTCATGGGCAATGACATTTAATAAAACCTCGGAATCACTCGAGCTATTGATGTGCCGTCCACATTCATTTACAAGTTTCTCTCGCAATTCATCGGTATTTGTTAGATTTCCATTGTGAACGAGAGAGATCCCATAAGGCGAATTTACATACAGGGGCTGCACTTCGGCAGCATTTATTGTTCCAGAGGTAGAATATCTTACATGCCCGATCCCTTTGTTCCCAGGAATATTCGACGGATTTACATTTTTGAAAACTTTATCGACAGGTCCAACAGCTTTATGAATGTGAAAACGCCCATTTTCTAGTGTATAAATTCCCGAAGAGTCTTGGCCACGGTGTTGTAAAATAGTCAATGCATCAATAAGTTTATGACTTATATTCTTATTTTTATCGCTGCTTATGATTCCAATAATTCCACACATCGTATAGTATTATATCTAATACTAATATTATACTACGATAGGTTTATACCCTTTTGCAAAAAAGGAGAAAAATAAACACTCTAAATCGATGGGTTTAAGCCGGAAAATTATATTATTTCCCTGGCGGGCTTAAAGAGCCGCTTTAAGCCCCTTTTTCCGAAAAAGACTTAGGAACTTAAAGAAGGCGAAAAAACCTTCCCCAAAAGTACCCCGGGTTTTCGATTTTGGACATTTATTTTTGTCCAATTTTCACTTTCCGAATACTTTCCCACTTTTTAAAAAAAGGGCGTCAGTCCTGAAAAATGGATTGTGAGCATAATGCTGCGAAACCAGGTTCATCCTTTTAAAAAGTGTTACTGAAAACTTTTTTAATGAAATTATAATTTTTAGGGAAAAGAATTTAGGCGTTTTTTCTCATTGATTATTATAGCAATGGCTAGCAATCCAAAAAACGCCGAAAGCGCGCCAAAATTTTCATGCGAGGAATGCCACTTTAAATGCTGTAAACCTTGCGATTATGATCGCCATTTACTCACACGTAAACACAAAAAAAATACAAACGGCAATGATTTAGCAATGTTTAGCAATGAAAAAGTGCCAAAAACCGCCGAAAGCGCGCAAAAATTTGAATGCTTAATATGTAATAAAACTTATAAAGACGGTAGCGGACTTTGGCGGCATAAAAAAAAATGTCCGGGCAAAAAAATAAATGAAGAAAATGTGACGCCAAAAGATAACGATGTTGTATTACTTTTGTTGAAGGAAAATCAAGAATTCAAACAATTACTGATAGAACAGAATAAACAAAACGCCGAAATGCAAAAGCAAATGATCGAATTGGCATCGCGACCAGTGGCAGCCATTCATGGGAATAACAATACGAATTGTAATAACAAATTCAACCTCAATGTGTTTTTGAACGAGAAATGCAAAGATGCGATGAATATCATGGATTTCGTGGATTCTCTCAAACTCACGCTGCAGGATCTTGAAAAAACAGCTGAAGTTGGGTATGTCAAAGGGATAACAAACATTATTATGAATGGGCTCAATCAGTTGGATGTATACAAACGACCGATTCATTGCAGTGATATGAAACGAGAGACGCTCTATATAAAAGACAATAACGCGTGGGAAAAGGAAAATGAAGAAAAGAAGAAAATAATAAGAGCCATCAGACACGTTTCGATAAGGAATGCAAAGCAGGTTGGCGAGTGGACCAAATCGCACAAGGGTTACAATGATTCGAGTCATAAAAATAGCGATAAGTATTTGAAAATTGTATCTGAGGCGAATGGCGGTGAACCAGAAGAGTTGAATAAAATAATTTCCAATATTTCTTCCAAAGTTACGATTGACAAACAAATGGATTAGTTTCGCGAAACAAAAGAGAAACAAAAAACAAAGAGAAACAAAAGAGAAACAAAAAATAAAAACCCAGATAAAACAAGTATAAATATTGAATACTTATACTTGTTATAGATGAAGAAAGTCGCATTATGTTTTTTAATTAGCTACAACCATATTTTGAACAAAGAGCACATATGGCGCGAATGGATTGATGCGAATTCAGATATAATAAATGTATATTTTCATTATGATGATTTTGTCAAGATAAAATCGCCTTGGATAAAAAAACACGCCATGCCACAAGATCACTTGGTAAAAACAACTTATTATCACGTCGTTCCCGCTTATTTCTCTCTAATGGGTTTTGCCTATAATCACTCTAGAGAGAATCAATGGTTTATAATGCTTACAGAATCCTGCGTCCCGATTATATCTCCCGAAAGATTTCGCCGACTTTTTTTTGAAAACTCCACATATAGCATTATAAATTGGTGCAAACCGTGGTGGAATATTGATTTTCATCGACGAGCTAATTTGAAGTATATCAAAAAAGAATATCATTGGGCTAATGATCCTTGGTTTTTGTTAAAGAGAGAAGATGTCCAACGGTGCCTTGAGTATAGAAGATATAATAATAGACTTTATCAAATCATCTGTAATGGCGCAATCGCCAATGAAAGTATTTTTGCAATAATATTATATTCTTATAACCAGCTTAAAGCCGCGAAGCAGGCGGTAACACACGCGGCAGATTGGAATCGGATGTCAAGTCCTACGAGCCCGCATCTATTTAGGGACGGAACCCCTGAAGATATTAGGTTTATCGATACCTTTTTGGGAGAGAATAAGTATGTGATGTTTTTGCGAAAGGTTCATCCAGATTTTCCAGATGACGTGTTGAACAAATATATTAAAACTATTTTACCCGAAGACATGACACGTAATAACATTGGGTGGTCAGATTACGTTTTGTTTGCAATACTTACGGTGACATTTTTTGCACCATTAATTCTATCACTTATTTACGTTTCTATCTATGCTTTCTTGTAAATTTTTGAATTTTATTTCTATAAAATTTAGATATTTTACGTTTTGTTTTTTTATTATGTTTAATAGTACGTTTGTGTTTTTTCACGCGGTTTTTATGAGAGCCTCCTGTTGGTGTTGGTGTTGGTGGTGTTGGTGTTGGTGTTGGCGGTGTTGGTGGTGTTGGCGGTGTTGGTGGTGTTGTTGTAGCCATGCGAGCTTCTGCTGCACTAGCCATTAGTTGTCTCCTGCCTTCTGCATCAACTGGATTAGGAGAAGGGGGCGGAGTTGGAGTCATTGTGACGGGCACACCTCCGCGATCTGTAATAATAATATTACCTGTTTCAATCAAAAAACGATATGTTTTCTCTCTAAAAGATTCGATGGGTTCATTAATATCTGCATCAACGTTGAATATAGATGGTATATTCACACTTGATAAAAAATTTCGGAATATTTTACTTTTTAAAACGATATTACCTTGTGCGATCTCTTGAGAGTTTTGAATTACTTGTCCAGAAATGTAATATCTTATTATATCAGTAAGAATCTGTATTGGCCGATATTCACTTTCGGTCATTCCAATAACTTTTTGTAAATAACTAGTATCTGGTAAAACTGACATTGAAGATGTAGGTTCGGCAAATTTTGATTGAACAGGTCCAGCTGCCGTAACTGCAGGAAAAATGAGACGCTGTTGTTCAGCAGGTATTCCTTCCTTTGTTCGAATACTCTCTTGAACTGCTTGCACAGATTCACTTGGTTCGATAGTAGTAGTAGTTGTTGTCGTTTGACTTCCTTGACCACCTTCTTGTTCTGGATCATCTATTTCTAAATCGTAAATATCATGCTTAAATAAAAACTGTCTGAGACCAACGCCAAGTATGTATGCAATAACAACGTCTGTAGGGTTTTTTGTTGAATATGAATCATGTAGAGTATCGCGTAATGTAGAGAGATAATTTAAATAATTAATGTATAATTCGTAATCGAGGGATTCATTAATGTCGTCGTTGTTAGCAATTTCATTTAAAGACTCGGCCATTACGTAAATTGGGAGCAAAGGATGAAAATATTGCGTTCCATTTTTTATTAAATCTAAATCAGGATTGAAAATTGTTTGTTTTATAGGAGGAAAACCTAAATTTTGAGAAAGTTCTTGCAATAATGATAATTTTTCTTCATCGCCAACAAGCGGAGGAGCACCACCCGTTCCCGATTTTTTTTTCTTTTTCTTTTTCTCCTCCTCCTTCCCATCCTCCTTCCCATCCTCCTCTTCCTCCTTCCCCTCCTCCTCTTCCTCCTTCCCCTCCTCCTTCACCTCCTCATCTTCCTCCTTCCCCTCCTCATCTTCCTCCTTCCCCTCACTCACTCCCTCTCTCCCTCTCTTTCCAGTTATACTTGCTGCCGCTGCTGCAGGTGCTTGTGCCGCTGATTCTTCTGCTTGTTCAGGTGTTTCTAGCGCCATTTTATTAATACCAGACGAAACACCTACGGGAGCTTCTGCTTGTGCCGCTGTTTCTTTTGCTTGTTCAGGTGTTTCTACCGCCATTTTATTAATACCAGACGAAACACCTACGGGAGCTTCTGCTTGTGCCGCTGTTTCTTCTGCTGATACTGATTCTGCTTGCGCTGCCGCTGCTGCCGCTGCTGTTTCTGCTGGTGCCGCTGCTATTTTTTCCGGAGCTAATAGGTTCCCTTCATCATTATAATCATCGGTTACCTGAACAACTTCTTCAAGATCGTCCCTACCTCTTGCTACTGTTGCTGCTGCTTCTGCTGCTGCTTCTGCGGTTTCTGCTCTTAAAACGTTTAAATTAATTTTGTACCATAAAACACCATTTAATAGTACATAAGTTGAATCTTTTATATTATTTTCGAAATCTGGCAGAAAAAAAATACCGGCGTCGTAATTCGGACTTCCAGCAGGAGATGTAATACCTTTATTTTGTCTAGTTACTGCACCGCCTTGAGTTATTTGTCTTCCATATTCTATGTCTTGCGGATCATCAATTTCAGTTTTTTCTTCACTTAGTTTATCATGCCATTCAATTTCTTTATCTATCACAAAGGACGAGGCATGATCAATTATCGGTATCCCATCCTCAGATATAGGATATGTAGTCGATTTTAAATATACGGTATAGGTAGAATTTTCATCTACGATTAGTCTATCATCTAAAAAAGTAGGTTCAGTTGAGGTGCCTGGAATTGCCATAATCTCAATAATTTTGTTATCTGTTTTTGTTAGACCAGGAATAGTCGGTGGTGTTGGATCCATTATATTATTAAAGTCTTTGACTGTAGTAGTAGCAGTATTTGGTTCTTCCGTTTTTTCTCTAAATTCTACATAAGCCTTAGCCGCTTCTGTAACATTCCAATTGTACCGATCCAACCATTCATCGGCCATTTTCTGTGTGAGGGCTTGTGGTGGTGTTGATGCTGAGGCTGACGCGGACGCTGATGGTGTTGATGATGATGATGATGATGATGATGATGATGACGACGAACCTAGCGTGGGTGGCTGTTCTGCGATTTCCTGTGTGAGAGGTGATGGTGGTGATGCTGTGTCTGACGCAGACGCGGATGGTGTTGATAATGATGATGACGATGATGATGACGAATGTAGCACGGTTGGCTGTTCTGCTAATACCTTTTTTTGTTGATATGAATCCAAAATATTTAATAATGAAAATAGCATCATATAAGATGGAAGTGTTATAGGAGATAAAAAATCTTGCAACGGTGATCCGTCTATAGGAGATTCTACAGCTTTTGCAAAAAAATGCAGGTAATTCTGATCTAAATCAAAATTTAAAAAAACTTCAGCGCAAAAACCTTGAGAAGCATTTAAAAATTTTTGTAATCGTACTAGAGTAACACCAGTAACAGTAACATTAGTAGTACCTGATGAAGATTTGATGATGCTTTCAACTACTCCAGGGACAGCAACAACACCCGAGACAGCAGGAACGGGCCTTAGTTTTTTTAGTTTTTCAAAAATTAAAGTGTATATCCTTGAAATAGCAATTTTAACAGGTGGTGGTAATAAATTTAAATTGTATAAAAAAGCATTTTTATCGCTTTTGAAATTTGGATTGCCTCCGGTTAGTGTTACAAAAGGATTCCAAGTCCTTGTACTATAAACAGTATTTGACCATTCCCACCCAGCCGCTAATTTAAAATTTACACTTTTTCTAAATTTTGTTAATGTTTCTTTATAATTCATATTGGTTCCAGCACCCCCTGGTTGCCAAATCTCAAGAAATGTTTTATGAAAAGAATCAATTTCTGGGCGCAATTTAGTTTTATATAAAGTTAAATGGTTTTTTATTTTAATTAAATCGTCTTGATTAAGGCTTCCGTCATCTAGTTTTCCCTTAGGATTAGTAACCCGATCTTTACGTAATACCTCGACGGCGGAAGTAATATCCGTAAATTGTGTTTGTAAATCTGGAAGACATTGAAGTAAATAGTTCAATTCTAAGCAATAACTAAATAATCTGCTCGTAAAAGATGAAAAATTCGTAACATCATAATTTACTTCTGGATTTTCACAAGTAAGAGAAAAATAATCCATACTTTTGATCAATGATATAATCTCATCTACATACGCTTTTATAACGTTTTCCCTATACTCAACATACAAATTAACACTAGTGTTAAACGCTACAATTTTTGTATAATATTCGCCTGACACGTTGGCTGAACTTTCGCCCTCGCGACCAATATCGTTCAACATTTCTTTATATTCGCCGATTAACTTATTAAGGTCCTCTTCTCTGCGTCTTTGTTCTTCTTCCGGAGAAGAAGTTTTAAAAAGATAACATGCTTTGGTTTGTGCGTGAGTGTATATGCAATTAACACCGCATAACAAGGCAAAGCTTAATGCTATTCTATCATGTGTAACAAAATAAACGTCTGTGATCAGTTGTTCTATATTTTCTACAGCAGCCCCTCCCGTATTTGGATTTTTTAACCGGCGAGACTTTAACATTAAACAAATCAATACTTGTAACCAATCACCCGAACGTTTTTGTTGAAATTTTGAGTTTAATAAAAAAACCGCCTCATCAAGTGCTTGCGATATTGCCTTCTTTGTAAAAAAAAATTTCATCGCACCTTGCAAAATTGCTTTCAAAAAGCCAATGCTATTTTTTTTTTTACTATCAATAATATTTTCGCTATATTTTGCTTGAACTGCTGCAACCTTTGCACTAGCTTTATTTGCACCCTTTTTAGATTTATCTGCAACCTCTGATGTAGCTGTATCTTGAACATTTGCTGTAGCTCTAATTAAAAGATTTGTTGTATATTCCAAAGTTCTACCTTTTAATGTTGTTTGTAATTCTGATAATCTAAAATTATAACTTGTAAAAAATTTTCTATAATTATCTTTTAAAGGGTCTTTGATATCATCTCTTGTTAATGTATGATCATAACTATATAGATAATTAAAACCGGGAGGACTATTTGACATACAAACACATAAATTAACGCCTTTATCATCGCGTCTAAAAAGATAACTATCTGGTGGCGTTTTCGTTGCAGGATCATTTACCATTTCTGGAACGTATGCGCAATAAATAGTAGGTCTATCAACCTCCTCAGTCCCGGCAACGTATTTTCCAAAAAGATCACTGCCTTTTTTTAATATATCCAAAATACTTACAGCGGCTGCATCAATAACTAAAGCGGAACCAGAGCTTATCTCAAATGCGCGAATAAATTGTTCTGCAAATATATATTTTTTATCAAGTGTTAAGTTACTACCCGTTGCACATTTAACAGATTTTACTGTATAAGAAGTTCCATTGACTGTTTGTATGGGATAACCACTACCTGCCATAGTAGTGATATTTGCTTTGTCGGGAAATACAATTTGACCATGAAGACTACCATCTAGTCCTATCGTAGTCAAATACGTGCTGAAGTCAGTGTCTAATAATCCCTGATTCAAAGATTTGGGCACAACAATATCAATAGCAATATTTTCATCTGCAAATATTGGAGCCGTACTCATAAAACCACTTGGTAATGGTAACCCTGCACTATAATATTGCCAGTTAGCTGCAATAAATTTTGATAAATTTGCAATATGAGGATGAAAATCATGCCAAGAATCAGCTGCAGAATCTGTAGCCAAAATTAACATGACATCATCGGGTTCTAAAGCTGCGGCTGGTGCTGCTGCTGCTGAAGCTGAAGCTGAAGCTGATGCTGATGCTGCGGTTGATGATGCTTTTAGTGGTGATAATTTAGAGGTTAAAAATGAAAGCATTATACTTTTTATTATTATATACAAATATTTTAACATTTCCATCTGTTACCGCAATCAATGCAAGTTACAAAGGTTGTCATTGGTTCATCCGCTGATCTAGTTTGCATCTGATAATAAGTACACTTATTTGATTTGCATTTCCTACATGTAAATGTATCTGTCGCGGCCTCAATATTTGTCTCAAATTTATATTTATCACGCTTAATTTTAGCCTGGATTAAAGTATCCCATCGCTCATGATCTAATTCCTGATGCGTCATGAATGCAATTGTATGCGCCTTAATTTCTCCGTTTTCTAATTGTTCGAGAATATAAGGGGTCAAATTCAAATAAATACTCCGAAGGCGATCAACGTACAATTGAACAAAGTAAGGATTATCCCACTTTTTGATAATTTTTCTATTACTTGCTTCCTTAAGTGAGTAGTTATAAATTCCTTTTTCTAAATTCAGGGTATTTTTTGTATTTTTTAAAGTTTCGTTCAACTTGGTGCGAATATTCTCTCTAAATGTATCGGGGTCTGTTATTTTTCGCATTCTGTAGGTATTTATGGTTTGAATACATAAGATATATTTAAATCATAATCAATTTTATTTTCCACCTTATCCACCTTATCCACCTTTAGGAAAGGTGGAGCCAAATTTTTGCTCCACTTTTTAAAAGTGGATGTGGAGCCAAATTTTTGCTCCACTTTTTAAAAGTGGATGTGGAGCCAAATTTCAACCTTTGTTTTGCTCCACTTTTTAAAAGTGGATGTGGAGCCAAATTTTTATTTTGCGACACTTTTATCAAAGGTTATTATCATGATAATCATAGTCTTCTTCACTCAATTCCGAGCCAATATCCAAAACCACTATTTCATCACCCACTGAATTGCTAACGTCTTCGCTTTCATCCTCTTCTTCATCATCCGTTTCGTATTCACTGTCGTTATCATCCTCCCCGTCACTATCGACTACAAATCCATCCTTGAGATAACCATCCTTGGTCTTTTTCTCAGCAGGCACATTTGCCAATTCGTCTTCCTCCTCTTCATCCTCAATACATGTCGCAGTCAAATCTTCAAACCCGCCAAATAACTTTTCATAAATTTTATTCCATAATGGAAGACTCAGGTTTGTCAAACTCGTTTCACCAGATTCAGATTTTAGTGATGCAACAATGGCACAAGAACCAAAAAACAAGGTGCTATCAATCGGTGGTGGAAAATCATATTTGTTTTCCGCATTGGCCTTTCCATCCGTTTTAGCATAAACCGAAATTAAATAACGCTTTCCATCATTTTTCGTCTTCCACTCGGTTTGTTTGCTAAATCCATCACCCTTTTTAAACCCACACTTTTTATATAAATCCTCTTCCTTGTAATCTTTCACATTTAGCGCCTTTAATGTTCCGGTTTTATCTACAATAATAATTCCTAAAGATTGTGCTTGTGCTTGTGCTTGGGTCGGTGTTGCCTGCGACATTTGTCTGTATAATGAATTATAAATAGGTTTAAATAGTTTCAGCATATTAATTAATATAATACCCGCAAGCAGCAAATGAGAATATACATTGAGAACATAGAGCCGCGCAAAATCTCTTATCAGAATCTAGCAAGTTTAGAAAAAATTCCATCAATTACATTCAAAAGACGGGATGTTTTAGAGATATTTTCAGAAAAGGGGCTCTACATGATTGAAAATGCCAAAGTATGGAAACTGGTGCCTACAAATGAAAAAGTCAGGCACCATGTTGAAGATGGCGCACCAGATTTTCTCATTGACGAAACAGAAGTAGAGAGAAAAGTGTGTTCCCAAATACCGATGCATCATGTTCCCATAAAAACTACAATTTTTAGTTATGAAACTAGAAATGCTAGACTTGTAATAGAAGGTTCATATGATGATAATAATATAGTTACAGGTTGCGCACAAACAATCGATAAATCAGATAAATATAGTAATTTTAAAGTGAAAAATTTTTATTTTGAGCCAAAAAACGAAAAAATAGATATTAGTAATAATTCATTTCTGAAAAATGACATAAATGTGTTTTTATCATTGTTAAACAATATAAGAATAGTATAATATGTTATCTTGGATTCTTCAAATTACGACAATATCAATCATATTCATTTTTTTAGTACATCATTTGATACAATTTTTCAAAGATACTTTAACTGTGCCTAAAATCAAAGATTTAGTGAATAGTCCGGCACAAAAGTATCAAAATATGTTTCAAGCAATGAATCAAACGCCTAACGATGGCGACCGCGACCGTGACCGCTACAGAAACAGCAGTTCCTTTGACGAAAATTATAAAAACAGTTTACTACCACCGCCGCCTAAATCATCGACAAAATTATCGCAAATAGATGAGAACGAGGTTCTTTCCATGAAAAATGAGCTTAAAAGTTATTTAAAAAATCAACACTTGCAAACCGAATATTTGCAATTAGGTACAAGTTCAATCGGGGATCTGAATTCATCTTCTTTCGCCGCTTCTTCAAATTATGATAGTGCCCCTTTTATGAAAAAGAAGGTAAAGATCACAGAACTTGCGTAAAACAAAAAACAAAGCAAAAACAAAGCAAAAACAAAGCAAAGCAAAACCTGAATTTTATACAATATGTAAAAACACAATATAAAGATAAGAGCACATAACAAATATACAATCGAATTGCGATGCTGCACATAAATGATGTTTCACTTATCATGAAAGATTTCCCAAATGTAAAACTTTCTTATGAAAATATAGTACATAACAAAGTTTTTGATTCAAATTATATGATAACAATTCCAGAAGGACCTCAATGTTTTGCATGGTTTTCTGTTTATAAAAATGAAAATGTATGTTTTTTATTAGAAATAGAATCAAATAAAAATAAGGGGATCTCATCGATAAAGATTGTGAATGCTTGTTTTAGTGATGAATTATGCTATGGTAACGGGACAATATTATATGGAAGACTGTTTATGCATAACAATGCGCGAGTTTTCAATATTGAGAACATATTTTATTATAAAGGGAAAGAGGTAAACAACAGTCGAGAGAAATTGAAAATCTATGAGCATATTTTTGTCACGGATATTAAACAAATTGTTTACAATTCTCATTTCATTTTATTTGGATTACCTGTAATGTCGCAAAATTTCGCGGATCTACTAAACAAAATAGCAGTGCTACCCTATCCGGTGCAATACATACAGTACAGGTACTTTAACAAACCCGATGTTTATAATATAAAATACATGAAACCGAATAATCAATATGTTTCTCATGCTAATAGTAACGGCAAACAAAGTCAAAAGCACCAGCACCAGCACCAGCACCAGCACCATCAATACCAAGAACAGAGAGAAGTAGTTTTCAAGATAAAAGCGGAATTGCAAAACGATATTTATAATTTGTACGTGTATTCGAAAGCAAGTGGAAGTAGTGACTATTTTTACGATTTTGCATATATACCGGATTATAAAACAAGCGTTATGATGAACAAGTTATTTAGAAAAATAAAAGAAAATGAGAATTTGGATGCGCTAGAGGAGAGTGATAGCGAAGAAGAGTTTGAGAATGAAAGGTTGGACAAGTATGTATTTTTAGACAAATTTCAATATATGGTGTGCGCTTATAATCATAAATTTAAAAAGTGGGTTCCATTGCGTTTAGCGAATAAGGGAGATAAATTGGTGGAACTTTCTTCATTGGCATGAAAGATAAAAATAGACAAAAAAGAGCAAAGAGAAAAAAGAAAAAAGAAAAAAGAAAAAAGAA
>Ga0209189_1000535_pt1 | contig 31620 bp, 56 predicted proteins | sample C_130820_EF_Meta_FD_187308 | JGI IMG/M metagenome (GOLD analysis project Ga0209189, IMG submission 187308) | Freshwater microbial communities from Lake Croche, Canada to study carbon cycling - C_130820_EF_MetaG (SPAdes) (version 3) | ecosystem: Environmental > Aquatic > Freshwater > Lake... | reverse complement strand
ATATTTCTTTTAGAACATTCGTTGCTCTATCTTCTATTGTTTTTTCTCCAGTTGCAGTTCCATTCTCTTTATTAATTTCTTTTATTGTATCTAATCTTGCTTTATCTATTGCTAGTTTTTTTAATCCTAATAATATTTCTGCTTCATCTAATATTAATTTAAAAGCATATCTTAATCCCAACTCAATAGCATTTGATAAAAACTTAATAACCAAATCTTGTAATATTTTTTTAAATGTAACTGTTAGTTTTTCTCCAAGAACTATTGCTCTGGCAATTCCTAATGAAAAATCTTTAAATGCTTTATCTAAATTATCTTTAATAACTTGAGATAAGTTAAGTGTCTTACCAGTCAAATCTTTAATATTTTGAATTGAACTATTGTTTGCTTCTTTTATATTGTTAAATACTTTTGCTAAATCTAAATCTTTTATTTTGTCATTAGCTGTTTTGTATGCGTTATACCAATCATCTATTTCTTTTGATTGATCTCTAATACTATTAGTTGTTTCATTAATATTACCATTTAAAACAAAATATGAAGCACCAAGACCAGCTATTGTGGCAGTAAGTTTTAAAATTAATCCTATAAAACTACTTTTGCCAACAAGATTACTGGCAACAGCTATTAATTCTATTGCTTTTGCAATATCATATAAATAATTTACAAATTTAATTGCTATAAGTGCTTTAACAGCAGTTACAAATAAATCAAAATTATCAGCAACAAATTTTATAGCTTTACCAGACACAACAAGTGCTTCTGCTAATACTTTTCCAAACTGTTCAGCATATAAATCAATTTGTTTTTGATTTTGTAATATAAATTTGTCTAAGCTTCCTAATTGATTTTCTAATGTTCCAAAAAAATTTTGAGCAGTTTTAATTTTAAATTGGTCTAAAGAATTACCTAAAGATATAATTGTTCCTGATAATCCACGTTTTATATTTTCATTTGCTCTACCAAATACCCCATTAATACCAAAAACTTTTTCAAATAAATCTGGTAATCTTCCAATACTTGTATCTGCAAATGTATTAAATTCATCTAGGTTTCTAATACCACTTGTAGTAAATTCTCTAGCTGAATCAATTCCTTTTGTATATGCTTTGGCTAATTGATCTGCTGTAAGACCAAAATCCATTCCAAACTTTGCTGAAATGTTTGAAACTATTTGTAAATTTTTAGCTAATTCTTCTGGGCTTTTTGAAATTCTTAATAAATCATTTGAAGCTTTTAATACTTCAACTAATGGTATCTTTGCATCAATAGCAAATTTAGTTAATTGATTAAATGCTTCTGCACCACCATAACCAGCTTTTGCAGTTTCATCTAATCTTTCTCTAACATCATTAGCAACAACACCAATATCATATATTGATTTAATTATTGCACCAGCACCTAATCCAATTAATGCACCCTTTAAACTAAATATTGAATTTTTAATATCAGAAAATGCTTTGGAAGCATTATCTATTGCGTTTAGCCGAATATTGAGTTGCTGATCTGCCATTATGTAATTTCTCTTTATCTGCCTTCACTTTAAAGTAAGCTATCCAATAGTAAAATTCTTCTTGAGTCATAAGAAGAACTTCTTCCATACTTTTTTTTAATTCATGACCCAGAGCAAGTATAGAATATAACTCCGAATCAAATCTTACTTTTTTTCAGCTTCCTCGTAAGAAACACCATTCAACATTTCTGTTGATACTCTAGCTATAACATTTGCGTCAGCATTATTCAATAATACTTGTTTGTCATCTAGCTTAAATATTTTATTACCATCAGCATCTTTAGCTTTTAAAACGATTGCATCTACTAATACTCCTAGATCATCATTTTTAGCACCTTTAAATAAGTTTCTTTTTTCTGCTAATGTAAATGGTGTGCAGTATATTACTAAAGGTTTGCCTTCCTCGCCCCATTCAGCAACCTCAATCTTTTTAACTCCTAAAGATTCAAATTGTGCCTTCACTCTATCTATTACGTTCATATATCTTCCTTTTTAATTAATTAACTTGCTGTTGCTAAAGTTAAAGCACCATTTCCAGTAAAAGAAATAGTAGATTCAACTAATCCATCAAAAGAAGCACTTACTGATTTTGCTGTTACGATAGCATTACCAGAAAAGTATTTATCTCCAGTTGAAGCACCTTCTGGGTAAACTTTAATTGTTATTTCAGAACCAACTGCTAAAGCTGTTTGACCAGCATCTAGTTCGTCCCAATATAAACTTGCAGTACCTTGCCAACTAGTTAAACCAGCTTTGTATGTTCTTGCAATCGTTCCCATGTTTGTAGATTCAATAGTCGCACCAGTAGTTTCTAGTGAATACGATCTAAGTTCTCCTACTGTATCAGTTCCTACTTTAATAGTTCCTTCTGATCCAGTGTGTACGTTTCCTGCCATTTTATGTTCTCCTTGTTAGTATTATGGTGTGCCAGAAGTGTAATGATATAAAACTCTCACTACCATTCTAATTCCACCGATTGGAAATAAAATACCTTCATCTGTAGATATTTCTACAACTTGAGTATTTTTCGCATATCCACTTCTCGTTCTATCATTATTTAATGTAGTTTCAATAGTGGTTATGAGTTCGTTACGTTTGGTGTCAATATTACTTGTATTTCCTTTGACAAAACCAACTATAACAAAATCTGCTTGTCCCTGCCTAGTAATTGTAGATGATGACATTGTTTCATCTGATCTAATTTCATTACCTGACTGTATGTAAATTGCTGGATATTGCTGTTCTGATAATTCATCAACACTAAATGGTTCTCTAGTAACTTTTTTTAAAGTAATAGGTGATGTTATTGCTGTTAATGCAGATATTATATTAGCTGCTATATCTTCTCGTTTGCTCATTATAAATTATTAAGTTTTTTATATTCTGCCAAGAATACATTTGATATTGGTGTTAATTCTCTATCGCCAACTGCAAAGAAGTTTCTTTTTCTATTGTTTCCCATAGCTTTAACTGCTTGTGATTTATTAGAAAAATAAATCTCAGCATAACTTGGTGTAGATTTTTGAGTCATATTTGAAAGCATCTGACCAGTAAAGTTTAAATCAGGATAAGATACTTGTCTGCCTTTTTTCTGTCTGAACTCTTTGTAAACTTGCGTGTATGGTGGAAATGCTTTTTGGTTTGCATCTTGACCCCTTGCTGTTCTTTGTTTGATTAAACCCATAACAAATTCAGCAGTCTTGCCTAATGCAGATTTTAAAACATTGGGTTGTTGTCTAATGCTTTGATCTATATTCCTAGATACTTCATTAAGATTATCTTCAACAGTTATTTTCATCTGATAAGTTGAAGTCTATGATAAGGTGCTTTTTCTGCATCTTTAATTGTATGAGAACCATCAGCATCATATTCAACACCATCTTTTAAGATAGAATCTAATTCATCTGCATATAATTGTTGGTAATGTTTCATCATAACTTGAAATCTATCTAAGTTATCGTTTGAATTATATTTAGTTAATTGTGGACATGCGTAGAATCCGATTACTCTATAAACTGATAATCTTTTAAATTGTGAATCTGTTAATTTAGTTCCGTCCATCTCTGTTGTATTAAGCAAAGATATATCTCTATAAGTTTGTTTAACATAAACTGGATACCATTTAATTCTTAAATCTCTTTCAATGTCTGATCTTGCTTGTGCGTGATAGTCATTTGGAGTGTAGAATGATGATATGCCAAAAGTTAAAATATCTGGTTGGTAGAATGTTAAGTCTGTTTCTGTTGAAAAATTTGCCATTTGTTAATCCTTTATAATATATTTTCTTCTTATTTTTCTGGGAGTTACCTTAGCAAATATTTCTGCTTCAGTCATTCCTAGTTCTTTGTCAAATCCTTGATGTGCTTTTGATGAATGTTTAAATCTATCTACTAACACATAACGATAAACATAATCCTTAGTCTTTAAATGTAAAACTGTCTTTGGACTGTCTATCTGTTTCATTGTTATTGGTGGGAGATTTTACTCCCCCACCAAATAGCATTAATTAAAATGCACAATCAGTTGTTACAGCAACTCCGTAGTTTTCTTTAACTACAGCTTTTCCGTAAACGATTGAAGCAACGATTTCTGTTGCTCTCATAGAAGCATCTCTTTGTGTTTCAACTTTGAAATCTTCTTTCATAGCTAAACCAATAGCGATTGGAGAGAATACTCCACCTACTGAATCATCAGAAGCATCAATAGTAAAGTTAGCATCTTCAAATACATCAATACCAGCTATTCTACCGATATATCCATTTGTTAATGCTTCGTTTCCTACGTTAGACAATGCGTAAGCAGATGTTCCGTAACCAGCTTGTGTAAGAGTTTTCTTTAAATTGAAAACTGCTTTTGGGTGAAACACAGCATAGTAAGGTGCAGGTACATTTAATGATCTTAACTGTGCTTGTGCTTTGAAAAGCAAGTCAGCAGTTAATTCAGTACCAGCAGCACCAGCAGTGTTAGTAGTGAAGCTAGAAAATAGTCCGATTAAATCAGTATCTACTTTTTTAGCAATCGCTTCTCCGAATAATCTTCCAATATCAGCACCAACATTTCTAGAAGCTGAATTAGCACCTAAATCTGTAAGAGTTGTCATAACACCAACTTCAGAAGCTGTAATAGTTGCTGATGTAGGGTTTACTGCTGTATTAGATAAATCTGTTGCTTCATTTACTGCAGCAGCAGATACTACTGGATATACTGGCACTTCTGCCACTTTTCCAGAACCCATTAAAGGGTATAGAGTTACAAGAGGTCTCATTACAGATGTTTCTTGGAATGAGAAAATCGCTTCTTGTGTTATATTTGTATAAAGTTCACTTAATGTTGAACTTGTTGTTTCGTTAGCCATTTTTTTATTTTAGTTAGTTGTTTAAGTTATTTTCATTTTAAAAATACCCTGATCTCTTTGTTTCCTCATTTCAGAATATAATTTTCTGTCATTAGGATTATTCAAATCAAGATCACCCATTTTAACGGAAGTGGGAGAATTTCCACCAATCTTACCTTGTGAACCACTACCACTTTGAGTAGCCATCACATGATGAGGATTGTTTTTTAGATATTCGTTTACCAATTCATTAACTGACATTGGCTCACCTTTGTCTGTATATCTAGGAGTTCCATCTTCGTTGATAACTTCAACAGAACCTTGTTCGTTAAGTTTAACATTTGATCTTAGTAACTGTTTAACTTCTGCTGGTTTAACAGCTTTCAGTCCACTAGCTACATTGACTAATGTTTCATCTATACGAATCCTTTTTAATTCAGATTCCAACGATTGGATTTTTGTATCCTTTTTTGAAACTGTTTCCTTCAGAACTTTGTCAAATTCGCCACGTTGTTTAGCGATCTCAAGTTCCTTATCTTTTTTCTCTTGAAGCAACTTTTTAGCTTCTTCAAGATCAACTCCATCAAGTTTATTAGATACTGTTTTTTTGTATCTTTCTAATCTTCTTTGAACTATTTGTTCTAACTGATCTGCAGTAAAAACTTTGTTCTCATTTGAAGTTGTTTTAGAAACTTCTACTCCAGCATTGTCTTGAGATGCTGTATTCTCAACCGACTCTACTTTTACTTGGTCGTTCATTGTTTGTTCTCCTTCTATATTGTTATTATTGTCAATTATCAAGAAAATTGTAAAATTGCAACATAGTTGTTGCTAAAATGTTCTATTAGAGTGTGTAGTCAAATGTACCATCAGTATTTACTGTTCCCCAGTCTGTACTGATTGGTTGCCAATGATGTCTGCAATTATAACCACCTCTATCTAAGAATGGGTCGCTACCTGATTTACCTTGCCAGTCTTGTTGCCATAATGCTCTTGCTTCTTCTTCAGTAAATACTTGGTTTGCATGTTCAACGCAGAAATCTCTACTATCTCTAATTATTGAACCATAATAAACAAATGAAGTTAATCCTAATTCATCTGCTCTATACTTTGCAAACTGTCCATCAAATCCCATTAAAGCATCTTGTACTATTTGAGATGAATAAGAATAAAGATTATCACCTGTAACTGTTGAACCATAATTTTGTTTAAGTTCATCAACTGCTGTTTGAACATCAGGAGAATTCATATTACCTAATGCTTTTTGATCTTGAATAAATGTAACTAATTGTTGTTGTTTAGCTGTATCTGCTGCTTGATATATTCCATTAATTTTATCTCTAATAGTTTGAACTACATCTCCAAATGGTTTTCCTACTAATGTACTTTGGTATATTTCTTTTGCTAATGTATTTGTAAATTCATTTCCAAGATTTTGAAATTGAGTAAATGCTAATTTCTTTAATTGTTGAATAGTTACTAAATCAGTTTGTGTAATTTGTTTAAACTCTATTGGTATTGGAAGTTTTCCATAAGTTGCAACAATCGTACCAGCTACCTTGTCATAATCATTGATGAATGTTTGAACTTTTTTAAGATATATTTCTTCAATGGCTTGTTGTAACTGTGGTCTAATTTCTATTGCAAGTCTTGTATTAAATAATGAACCATTTTCTATAGGAAGTGTTGATGCGATATTAACTACTTCTTGCTCTAATGTTTTAAGAGTATCTGCTAATAGTTTTTGATGCTGTGCTTCTAATGAACTAACAGTCTTTGCTCTTATTGCTTGAAGTTCTTGTAGTAAATCTTGTGCCACATTAAACTTTAGGTAATGTTATAGGTTGTGGTGGGAATGTTCCTAAAGCTACTGACTTACTATCAATCTCAGAATTAATAATTTCTAATGTTGCATTATCTTCAATAACTGTTTTAGCAATTTGTTTGTCAATCTCTTTAGCAAAAGTATCTGAAGGAATATTACTTGCTTTAGCAGCTTGTAATAATTCAAGATCAGTTGCCCAGTCTCTAATGTCAAACGATTCAGGATATTCAATTTCTCCATCAAATGTTGTTTCTTGCCAATCAGCAAATAATCTCCATAATTGTTCTTCTGCTAATTGTATCAGTTGAGACTTCTCAGATAGTTTAGCATTTAATAATTCAAACTCAGTTCTTAAAGCAATACCAGATTGTATTCTTTGTGCAGTTGATCTTAAAGAACCAATATGAGTTAAACGATTTATTGCTTCTACTTTATGATCTATTGATCTTAATACTCCATCTAAATTACTTCCATTAGGTTGTAAGATATATGGTTTTAAATTTGCATCTAAGTTTTCTGGCATTTCAATTATTGAACCTGCACCAGCACCAGCATCAGTATCTTTTGTTTTAACAAGTGATGGGTGATTTGATAATCTTATAATTTGTTCAATCTCAGAAAATTCATTGTAAATTGCTTTTTGTAAATCAGCTACATCATTTAGATCAGATACACCAAGACCACGCATTGGACTTCTTTGGTTGTATAAAATAACTGCTGGTATTTTCATTAATGGATTAGGAACTGAAGTTACTAATTTAGGTTCATCTCTATTAACTGAAGAAATAAACACAGTATCAATTTTATCTACAAACCAAAGTTTATAATATTCTCCTTCAGCAGTTTGTTCTTCTCTAATTTTTAAATAATCTAAGTAATAATAACCAGCATCATTTCTTGTATAGTGCCAATCTAAAACATTCTCAGGTGTGTAGATATTTAGATATGGTCTAATTCCTTGATCTAATTCTTCTGCTCTAGTCATTACGTTTGTAGATGGCTTATCCATAAGTAACCATACATGACCATATATTGAAGCAAATCTTTGTGCTTCTGTAATTAAAGCTTCAAATGATCTACCTTCTAAATCTGCATCATCTAAAAATTGTTGAACAGATATATCATCTTGTAAAGAACCGAACTGTCTTACTGGTTGAACTCTAAATAGAAATGATGAATAAATATCTATGATGTTACGACAATGATTATCAAGAGGAGTAAAATTAATTCTTTTATAATATTCGTTTTCAAACTCAAGCATGTAAGGTTGTAAGAATTTACCATCTGCGTATTCTTTACCACCAAGATATGATCTAATAAAATACTCCCATCTTGGAATCATTCCTTTGTAATGCTGATGTTGTGATTCTATTTGTTGTCTTGTGTATGGCATTATGAAAATCTTTTAGGTTGTGATTTAGGCAGGTTAGATGTGATTGGAAATAAATATTCTATTGCGTATCCTAATGCGTCAGTCATGTGGTCAAATCCATTTCCCTTTTCAGGTTGTGTTGTGTTTTCCTTATAAACTTGTTTCATTAACGAATTTATAAGTGTTTTGCAAGAAGGATTAATAAAAATACTTCTTTTACCTTCAAATGACTTCAGTTTGCTATTAACAGAATTAATTCTATCTCTCACTAAAGCATGAGTAGATTTACACTTAACATTTAATCCAGCATTTTGCAATATAGTTAAATCGGTTCTGCCACCAGCACTAGTTTTACGTTGTCTTGATGCTGGGTCAGGATAAACAATCATTTTCTGTTTAGGGTATCTGCTAAATAACTCATCAATAAATTCATCAGTATTAGAACTATAAATAACTATCTCATCAAAGATTTCTGCTACTCCATTCTTAACATGAAATAAACAAGCACTCATTGGGTCTATGTTAAAGTCCAAGCCAATATGAATCATAGCATCTTTATCATACTTACATTCTTTTACATTTTCATCTCTGCTAAAGTTATAATAAACAACTCCTGAGTATGTTTCAAATGAAGCTAAATATTCTTGTCTAAATGTACGTTCATCTAAATCATTCATCGCTTGTTTGATTTCTTCTGCATCAACTTGACCACCATCTAATGTTGTGTACTTAAATGATTTCCATTCAGGGTCAGAACCTAATCCTTTTTGATAGATGTCATAAGACCAGTTTCCATAACCTCTGGGTGTTCCTATAAATAATACATTACCAGTTACATGCTTATCTGAAATGGTTGGTCTTAAAACTTCAGTCCAAGCTTCTACTGGTATATCTGCGTATTCGTCTAATAATAAAAAATCTAATCCTACTCCTCTTAAATTGTCTGGTGATTTATCTGCACCTTTTAAACTAATCTGTGAACCATTCCTAAGTACCAATGATAGTTCTGTTTCATTGGCATATTTAATCCATCTTTTTTCAGTTGTAAGTTTCTTTAGTTGCTTCCACATAATCTCCTTACTCATTCTATAAGTTGGTGCTACATAAAATATCTTTGAGTTTGGTTTACGACTTGCAAATCTAAGCAGTTCATACATGGCTAGGTGTGTTTTGCCGAATCTTCTTCCTGTAATTAAAACTCTGAATCTATTTGGGCAAGTATAGACATCTAGTTGTGGCTTACTAAATGGCATTTAATTAACTGATTTATTTGCGTTCTCTAAATCTTCTTCTAGCTTTTTAATGATTAAGTTTAATCGCTGTATTTCTTCTTGGTTAAAATCATTCTGTTTTAAAGCATCAAATAATCTTACTTCAAGATCATGGCTTCCTCGCATTTTTCTATCAATCATCTTTGGTTTTTTTCTTCCACACATATTGTTCACTTCTTTTTATTTTGGTATGCTTTTAAATATCTTCTGCCCAAAGCCACAGCTTCAGATTTACTATTTCCTTTATAACCCCAAGCTTCTAAAGATAATTTTAATCTAGTTTTTCTGCCTTTAGAATCATACAACGCACCTTTAGCACTTCCCATTCTAACTAGGAAGCTACCTTTGCGTCTATATTCAGTTATAGTATTTGGTCTTGTTTTAACTGGTGGTCTTAAATGACTTCCAGTTGCTCTGTTATATCTTGCTCTACCAGATGATGATAGTCCACCTCTTGGGTTCTTGTCAGATTTTACTAAACTAAACTTTATCATATTTCTTTGTGTTTAATGTTATAGCTTTTGGTTTTCTAATAGTTAAGTTATGTTTTTTCATAAGCAATAATACTGTGCAATTATTACAAGCTTTAATATGTTGCTCTAGCTTGTTGTTCATTTCTTTATTGCAAAATATACATTTACTTGCCATCTTCAACCTTCATTTCAATAACTTCTTTTTTATCTTCAACTATATCGTAAATTGGTAAGGGTGTATTGCTATCGGATTCAATGATTTCGTTTCTTTGTCCGAGCATTTGTTTGCCTAACCAAATCAACATAACAACATTACCCTTTTCAACTGCCATTTGCCATTGTTTTCTTCTCAATGAAATATTGCCTTCTGATCTTCCTTTATCTATTTGTGGCGAAAAATTATCCCTTAAAGTGTGTCTATGGCAACCAAAGAAATCTGCCATTTCTTGCATAGTACAATGCAACCTAGCTAATCTCATTACTTGTTCTGGGTCAATATCAAGCTTTGGTCTGCCTACCTTTTTCTCCTCAGATTGAATTGTATGTTTTTCCTGTTTGCTCATGTGTTGCTTCTTTTCCAGTAAATTGTTGCCATCTTTGTATTATTACATCACAATACTTTGGGTCTAGTTCCATTGTATGATTAATTCTATCTGACTTTTCACAAGCTATCAATGTGCTACCAGAACCACCAAATAAATCTAAAACTATATTCTTTGGTCTAGAACTGTTGTTTATTGCTCTATAAGGAAGTTCAACTGGTTTTTGTGTTGGGTGTTTATAGTTTGTGTCTTTGCTTATCTTCCACAAATCAGATTCGTTTTTAATTTCAGGGTCTATTAGTCCGTCAAATAAAATAAACTCGTGTTGGTGTCTATATCCTCTGCCTAATCCAAATACGTTTTTAGCCCATACTATACAAGCTTTAGGTTTTAGTTGTGATTGCAGGATTCCGTAAAAAGCCCAGTTACAACAAATGTAATATGTATTGATATTTAATTTTTTAATGTTTTTTAATATGCTTGTTATAAGTAAATTGAATTCGTTTTCTTCCAAGTCATCATTTTTAATAACTTCAAACTTTCCACTCCTACCATTAAATGCTACGTTATATGGTGGGTCTGTAAATATCATGTCAGCTTTTTTATCTAATGTAAGTTTTTTAATATCTTCCATTAAAGCTGAATCACCACACATAAGTCTATGATTACCTAATACCCAAATGTCATTTTGCTTTGTTTTAATTACTTCTGGTATTTCTGGTGCTTCATCTTTATCAGTTAAACCTAAGTTTTCTTTGTGTAATAAGTCTTTTAAAAACTCATCTTCAAATCCTAATATGTTTAAATCAAACTTATCTGCTTCTAATCCTTCAATCTCTACTGATAGTTTTTCTAAATCCCAACCTGCATTAAGTGCTAATTGGTTATCAGCTATTATTAAAGCTTTGATTTGTGTCTTGGTTAATCCATGAACTATTATGCAAGGTACTTCTTCGTGTCCTAATCTTTTAACTGCTTGTAATCTACCATGTCCAGCTATGATTGAATTGTCAGGTGCTAACAGTATTGGGTTTGTAAAGCCGAATTCTTTAATGCTTGAAATAAGTTGTGTAATTTGTTCTTCGCTATGCGTCCTACTATTGTTTATGTAGGGAATAAGTTCAGATACCTTCTTTTTTATAAGTTCCATATTAACCGACTATGTTCGTTAAATGTTCTATTATTATCTTTTTAACGATTTGTAAAGGAAGTCTAGTAGGTTCTGGTTTTGATAAAGAATATGGCACAATCCATTAGCCATTGAATTACAAGTTATTTCTTCGGCTTTAGCTGGTAAGTCTAGTTTGTATTCGTCATGTATTAAATGAAATACCTCGTGAAGTAATGTGTTGCTCATTTCAACATTGTCTAATGATTTGTCTATTGTCATTAAGTTTTTGTCTGATTCAAATTCTCCGAAAATCTTTTTCTTAGATGCTGCTTCGTGTTCAATGTAGTCTAACTTAACAAGTCTGCTTCCAAACACTATCTCGTTAGGTAAACTCATTTGCAAATTCTAACTAATAAATAAATTATAGCTATTATTGATATTAAAAGTCCTAAACAAATTAGTGCGTATGTCATTTTGATTTAAGTTTCTTTGCTATGTAGAGGTTTTTAACAAAGCTGTTTTTCTTGCCAAATTTTTGACCTGCTGATCTTCTTGCAGATTTATAAGCTTTTGATTTTGTATTAAATGGTTTTGGTTTACCAATATTAGGTGGTCTTTTAGTTTCCCAAATAGGTTTCTTCATTTCTTTTTTCTCTTAGGTTTTTTTGCCCCATAAACTCTGTAAGTTCCTTTAACTCTCATTTTGTTCTTTATAAGAACTGCTAAAGTTGATGATGTAGTTTCGTTTGCCATTATATTTTATGTTTAATTTTATTAATCATGCGAATTATCTCAGTTCGGTAAGTTTGGCTAGTAGAATAATTCTCTAATGTTTCAGCTAATTTAACTGGGTCTTTAGTTCTAAACCTTAGGTTTCTAAAATCAGAGTAGTGATGATTATTGTTAAGTACGTTTATGTAATCTTTTACAGACTGGCATTTAGTTGAATATGTTTTTATTCTCCAGTTTGAACTTTCGTGTTGTTTATAAGGTAATATTCCGTTTTTACTCCAAATTCTAATTCCAAATAAGTTATTGCCTTCTCTCGCAAATCTAGAAGTTCCAAAATCGGATTCTACTATGCTTTGTGCAATAACCAGAGCAGTTGGCACTCTGTCAGTTTGTTTTAAATCTAAGTTTATAAAGGCAATACATTTTTTCATGCTATCTATAAACTTGTCATTTGAACTTGTATCAATCTTTGGTTCAAATATTCCAATCTTCCTGATCTCATCTATTGTTTTTTGACGTATCTTGCTTTTTGTTTCTTCGTTTGGGAAATATGTTCCAGCAAGAAATACGCATAATAGAAATAGTCCTATTATTGTATAGTCGTAGAGTTTCTGCGACATAAATTCAAAATTCATTATTTTTGAGGTTGCGATAACCTTCCAGCTTTTCAGCTTATCTGATTAGATTATTCTTCGTCAGAATCTTCTTCGTCTTGATCTTCAAAATCTTCTTCTGAAGTATCTTCGTATGAATCATCATTTTCATACTCATCAAGATATGATTCTAATAAGTCCCTTGCTTTTGCATTTAGATCATCTGATTTGTCTAAAAGCTTAAGTACTTTTTCTATTGTTTTATCCATAACTATTTCTCCTTTAGTTAATTGCGAATCTCTAAAGTTATTTTATGGAATTGTAAATATATAAATTTTAAAGGGGTGATTAAAAAACCACCCCAAACCCAATACAGTATTGAGGAATCGTTAAAAAACGACTCAAGATGTTAAAAAACATCAAAGCATATTTAAAAAAATACGCACCAATATTGGTATAGTTGTTATAAAGATTTATTCTTTAATATCAAGAATTTAGTTTACGAAGAACCCATTTCTCATAGTCATCTGCGTCTAATTTTTCACGCATAATTTCAAACTCGTTTTTAACTTTAGGTTTTTCAATAAGTTTAGAATGTAAGCTTTGCAGTGTAGGTATCGTAATTTTCTTTGGTTTATCAGTCATACTGCTAAGACTTAACATATTTTTATCTATACTAGTAGTATTAGTATAGTATTTATTGTTCTGTTTGCCAGTTTGATTGCCGATTAGATTAATTTTAGTGATATCATTATCCTGAAATTTGTCATAATTTACAATGGTATAGATAGATAATTGCTTGTGCAAAGTATGTGCCAATGTGTTTGCCACCTCTAAGTTCTTTAAAATAGTTCTAATTGTCTTAACAGATAGTCTAAATCTATTTGATAAGTCTTTAACAGCAACAGCTAATTCTCCACGTTTTAATGTTATTCGTTTTTTTCTATAAGTTACAATAGCAGATTTATGACTGGCATGAACAACCATGTAAATAAATATCAATAAATGATTATTGTCTTTTAAATCTTTATTATCAAATATTTGGCGATATATACTTACCCAACCTTCAGTCATTTTGCTTTTGCCTTAACAAGTTCAATTACTCTGTTAGTAAAAGATTTTAAACCATTTTTTTGCGTATCTTTAACAGCAGAATAAATTGTAAACCAAGACTTTCCATAAGCTTTACCAATATCATTATAAGAAAATTCAGTTAATTCTCTAATTACTGCTAGACAAACTTTGTTATGTGGAACTTCAAAAAAATTTACTTCTTTGTAAAGATTAGGATTGCAAAGAACTTTTTTTGTTATTTCGGATATGTTCTTTATAGTTAAGACTTCCATTGTATGCACCTTCCTGCTTGAGTTGGTTTAATTTAATACAAGGAGATATACTAGCCAATTTCATACTGATTGCAATAGGGTTTATATTAAATCTATAGAAGAACTCTAATTCTCCAATTTGATGTTGTAATGAATGGCAAGTAAAGCACATTGGAATACAATATTTGTCATCTCTTATGCCTTTACCAACATTACCTATTTTGGGAATAGAACGAATATGACAACATTGAACTTGAGTATTATTTCCACAAACTACGCATGGAAAAGAAGCTACGAACTTCTGATGCTTAACAGAATGAATGATGTTTGCCTTCCTAATTTGCACTACTTTTTCTTGGCTCTTGCTCTTGCTTTTGCAGCTACTGATAAAGCTATTGCTACTGATTGAGCAGCAGAATGTCCACGAGTAAATTCTCTATGAATATTTTTAGCTATTGATTTCTTTGAATAACCTTTAATTAATGGCATATTTTATCCTATATATTATTAACGTGGGTAAGGGAAGGCACTTACCCACAATCCCTAGTATCAAATATAGAACAAAATGGCAACGAATAAGTCATTGTTTTCATTGATATATTTCTTGTATAAATTATCAACAATTTGTAATTTTAAAGTTGATATTAATATTTTATATCTATATTGATTTTATATAAAGAAAACATAAAGTGAAATATGAAAAAACAACTAGCAAAATTATTAAAAGCTTATCATAAAAAGTATGATGCTTTTGGAAACAAAAAAAAGAAATGAAAAAAGATATTGGAGTGATTTGTTCTATGAGTTACTATGAAATGAAACTTATGGTCAATGTACTAACAGATCGTTTAGAAGATAACGAGGTGATGGGTATTAATACAAAAAAAAGTATTACTAACCTTATTTATAGACTAAACGATATGCTAACAAAGCAAAACTATGTTTGAACTTATAAAAAATATAGGAGTTGAAAATATGGTTGCTGCTGTTGTTTTAATACTAATAATAACTTGGAGTAAAATATGAATAAACGTGAGTTCTGGGAAATATTTGGATTTGTATTCTTTGCAATTTCAATATCGTCAAGCATTATATTAGCATATTGGTTTATTAATTGATTATGTTAAAGCCAGATAAAAATGATACATTGATCGGTTGTTTGCAAATAATAAGTAATTATTTTATTATACAAGAATTTTCTGGTAGTAAAATTTCATTGTATGAAAAAACAATTTATAATAGTTTAAAAAAACTTATAAAAGCAAAAAAGAAAAATGACTAAAGAATCTTTATCAGAAAAACTTGGACAAAGTGTTTTTGCTGAGAAGTTAAGATTGGCTTTAAAAGAAGCTGAACTTAAAAAAGAAAAACAAAAACTGGAGAAGGCAAATGAAAAAGAAATTCAAAAAGGATAAGTATTACGCATCAGTAATACTAAAAGATTTAATTGATAATGCAAGATGGGAGACACTGATAGAATATATTCTGTTAGCTTGGAAAAATTCTCCAAGTCAATTAAAGAAAAGAGAAATACTTAATGCAATAACTATTGAGTATTTAAACAAAAACAACAAGGGGAAAACAAATGAAAAAACTAATATTGTTAGGTTTGATTCTAAACTTAACTAATTGTGCTTATAAGCCAATAGTAGATACAAAAGGCAGAACTGGAACTTGGAACGAAAGTAGAGCTGCTGAACTTACTGACGATATTCAACACTGCACAAAGTTAGCAGAAGATAATACTAATAAAGCTGTTGAAGCAGGAAAAGGTTTTTATAATTTTTTTATAAGACCACAAACTTTATGGTTAAGCCCAGAAGCAAAATACGATAGAGAAAGTTATATTCGTAATTGTTTAAAGGGTCGTGGTCATAATGTAATCAACTAAGGAGAAGGTATGGTAACTGTAAAACAAGAAATAGAAAGACTATTTTTAGAATCTAAAAAGCACCCACATATTGTTGAAACTTATTTTGAATATTATTATACTCTTTTAGATCATAGCGATTTGACTTTAGATGAGTTTTATAAGTTATATCCTCAATATGATGTTGAAAAAACAGATTCATTATATTGGAAACAATTTATGCAAAAATGGAAGGAAACATGGAACGAAAGCAAGATATAGTTAATACACTTGCAAGTAACATTAAGTTCTTGCGATTCAATACTAAAGTAGAGCAACCAACTGGTAAAGTTAAGTTTATGACGCAAAAAGATTTTGCTCAAATGCTTGGTTCAATAGAACAGCAAATAAGCAAATTTGAATTAGCAAAGAATGAAATGTCAGCTAGTCAAATATTTAAAATATCTAAAATATTTGATGTAACTGTTGATAAATTATTTGATGCTGAATTAATCAAATCAGATTATAACAAAGTAATTAAAAATGACATTTATATATAACTTTGTATTTATAATTATATTGTTTTTAATATTATTAGTTATAATAAATAAGATAAACTAAAACTAAAAGGGAAGGCAAAATGGAAGAAATAAAACTATACGAAGGCAAAGAAACATTATTCTTTGACCCAATACCACATGAATACTTTTGGAATGACGAGAAACTTCCATCAGCAACTACAATAACTAAACTTCTAACTCCAGCAGCAGCTATTGGAAACTGGACTGCTAAAATGTGTGCAGATGAGTTTAAGAAACTAATTAAAGCTGGTGTTAGCTATGATGAAATTGAATTGATTAAATATTACGATCAAATCAAAAAATCTGCTAATGCAAATATGTCTAGTGCTGGTTTAGTTGGTGGAGAAGTTCATAATCTTATTGAGACATATATCCATACTGGAAAAGTTGTAGAAGTTCACAACGAAGAAATGAAAAAGTCTTTTAATAAGTTTAAAGAGTGGTGGGATAAGCAATCAGGTTTAGAAATTGTTTTTACTGAACGAAAAGTTCTTAGTCGTATAAACAAATTTACTGGAACACTTGATGCTTTATTTAAAAATAAATCAGGAGAATATATTATCTATGACTGGAAAACATCTTCAGGAATAAGAGATAGTTATTATGTTCAGATTTATCTTTATGCCTTAGCAATAGAAGAAGAACTTGGAATTAAAATTCCTAAAGGTGTTATTGTTAATTGCACTAAAGATGGAAAATTAAGAATTGCTGAGTTTGATATAGACTCTGACAATCACGATACAGCAATCTCGTGCTTAAAACTATATCGTTACTTAAATAAAAAGGAGAAAAAATGAACGTACAAGGAGTAGTAAAATACGTTTACGATAATAGACTTACAAAAGATGGAACACCTAATAAGTTTCCGAATTTTAAGTTTAAAGTAAACGATCAAGAAATAGTTCTTTGGAGTGCAATAAAGCCAGTATTTTTAGAAAAAGGCAAAAGGGTTTCTGTTACATGCCAAGCTTCTAAAAAGAATGGTTCTTTATTTGTTCAATCAAAGGAAGATAAAAGTCCAATGATGCAAGAACTACCAGCAGATAATAAACCAGATACAAGTTTTAATCCTGAAGAACTTGAAAAAGAATTGGCTAATGTTGCTAAAGACTTTGATGCTGATTTGAGGATTGAAACAAAAAAGCCAATTAATAAAGACGAATATATGTTCGTTATGGCTTTAGCTAAATCAGCTATTGAATCTGGTAAAATAAATGTTAATAAGGAAGAAATTGATTTGTTAATTAAGGATTTAAAGTTCTTATTTCAAATGAATTTCCATAACTAAGATTCTTATGGCGAAGGTTTTGATTCAACGATCACACTTAACCCCTTTAAGTTTTCCTTCGCCATATCCTTGCAAATTTATTATAAAAAATATATAATGACAGTAATTCGTGAGAAGCTTTTAGATTTAACTGTAAGTCTATTTGAAAGATTTGCAAATGAACAAGAAGCTTTAACTAATAAAGAAGGCACTTTAGTTGATGTTAAAATTGTAAATACAAAATTAATTTCCACTAAAGTTAAAATAGAAAATGATGGAGAAAACAAGACATCAAGTTCAGAACCTAAGAGACAGACATTATAAAGTCTCTATGAAATATTTTGAACTAAAGCATAAAATGGAAAAGGCAAAAAGACTTAAAGATGCTTTAGAAACAAAAGTAGTTTTGAAATTTGAAGAACTACTAGCTTAGGTTAGTAACACAACTATAAACTGTAAAGGAAGGTATGCACGATCTATCGCTAAAAAATCCAGACCAAATTAAACAAGAGTTAGATTCTGTTTCAGAACAAATGTCAGAAGCATTATATACTTTTAGACGTTGTGAAGAATTTAAGAAAATAACTTTTAGTCAATTAACTCTTACTAAAAAACTAGAAAAGAATTGCAGTGTAAGTGAAGCTGAGAAGTGGGCTTATTCTGATAAAGATTATGCAACTATTGTTGAAGGTTTATTAGTAGCTGAAAAAAATTATTCAATTCTCAAAGGTAAATATGCTAACCTACAAAGCTGGGTTGATCTTTATAGATCATGGCTAGTTACAAATAGAGAATTAAGCAGATGAAAACAATCCAACCAAAAGGAACATTAAATGAATTTGGATATAAGGAACGAACTGAGAACTACATTGACTTTGCAGAACAAAGGTTTGAAGAATATTGTAAAAGTAAATCTTTTCATTTTAAAAAGCTTTTGTTTAATGATAATTCTGATTTTAGTGCTTCCCCTATTCCTTATTATCATAAACTTGGCATACTTAGTGCTTTACCTGATTACTTTGTTTATTCCAAAGAAACTGAACAACGTAAAAGTCAATTCTTCGTGGAAGTCAAAGCTTCCAACAAACTTAAATTAAAAGATTTAAAGAAATATATTACATTCGCACAAATGTTCTGCGATAATAGATTTACTCAATATACAATATGCTTTGCTTTTAAAGATGGTTTAAAGTTTAAATCAGTAGATCAAATATTAAAGTTGTTGCCACAATCAAAGATTCAAACTTGGAATGATGGAATAGAATATTATCTATTGCCAATTTAGTGAACAGTATTTGAAATATCTTCATAGTAATCAAACCAATCACATTCCTCTACATCAAATTCAACACCAGTAATTCTTAATTTTTTAACTTGTTTAAGTGATGCTAAAAATGAACTTGAGTTTGTAAAATTTGAATTATCAAAAAATCTTACATGAGCAATATCTTCTCTAATATTTTCATCATTAACCTTCACAAAACTAATTGCGTAGGTAATTAGATAGAAGTTCATTAGTAATATATTTCAACTTTAGTTGTTGTGGTTTCTTTTATTTCAACTGTTTGAGTTATTACTTGTTTATTAGCGACTTGAGTTTGCGAACAAGACAGAAGTAAAAATATTAATAAATATTTCATTTTATAAATTATCCGTTTTGATCGTCTTTATTAGATGGTCTATTAGCTAAAGTTCTAGCGATAGATTCTCCTGATCTTCCGACAACATAACCACCAAGACCAATTTGTAAAACAGTCCAAACGTCAGTAGGTAAAACCACTTGTGAATTAACATGAAATATTAATAAAATAATTGGACTTAAAATATAATTCCAAATTAATATAGCAATTAATACATACATTAATAATGGTCTCCAAGAACTTGAAAAAAGACCAGCTTTAGCTTCTGCTTCAATAATTCTTGATGATGCTTTTAATTCTTCAGTGCCTTGTTGAATTAATTGTGTATTAAGTTCTGCTTTTAATTTAGCTGCCAAATCCTTATCAGCAATAGACTTATCTACTACGTCAAAAACTTTTGAAAGAATAGGAGTTAATGCTGATAAGATTGGCAACATATTAATCTACTGCTACTATAGAAATAGAACCAGCACTTGTAGTGCTAATAAATGCAACTTTGTCTCCTGATTTAAAACCATCAAATATTTCAACTGAATTAGTTGGTATAAAAAAACTAGTTGTGCTTGAAGCAGTTGGTGCAGAACCAAAAGCAATATGACAATGGTTTCCTTGTGTTGATATTCTAATTTTCCCAGAACCAGTAACTATTGCTGAACTAACTTGATTGGTATTTGTTATTGCTGAATTGTATGCTGTATTATCTGGGTCTATTGATGTTACTCCATATATGGACATTGTATTCTTTAAATGTTGTAAATTTGCCTATTTAAACCGACAAATTACCCATTTTTTTTTATATTATAGGTTTTGTTGTCGCTTATCGTATTTCTAAAGCCACAGTGCCTTAAAATCGTTTAAATTGGCTTTAAAGACTATTTGCTACTATTAATTGAATCTATTAGTAGTTCTATGTAGTGTTTTGCTTTTTCTAAATCAGCAATACCACCTTTGTCTTTAAATCTTAAAACATACTTTATGATATTACCTTCACAAAATCCAATATTATTTTTGATTATAAATTCTGCAGGTTGGATAACATATTTCTTGTAGTGATTGCCACCAACTTGTTTTTTAAATGACTTCATAGACTGTTCTTCCATTTGCAGTGTAAGCTTTAAGATACATTTTTCTATTACCAGAAGTTTTATAAGAACAATGAACCCAACCAGAATTGTATTCATTTGGTTTCCAAAATTCTAAGATACATTGGTCAAAGTCTAAATTGTTAACAATCCAATCAGATACAACTTTATTTGGTATTCCAATAACTTCAAAATCTACAGCTTGACCAAGAGTATGTTGAGATGTTGGTTTACTTCCAATAGCTTGGCATAAAGCAGGAGAACGATAACCAGAAGTAATTTTAATTGGCTTATCAAAATATGATCTTACTTCTTCTAAGATATGTTGAGTTACTAATTGTAAATTTTTAAGAACTTCATCTGTAGGTGTATTGTCTATTCCAAGTCTAATTGCTGTATCTGAATAAGTAAGTTCTTTAATTGAAAAATGATCTGACATTAAATGTAGATATTGTTATCCCAATCTCCATTACGTTTTAAATACATTGGTGTTAAATGTGGCATACCATTTGTAATTAAACCACAAGATAAAATAGGTTTCTTTAAATTAAGTCTCATGTACTTCATAGACAAAGCTTCTTTATCAATCATGCAACCAACAGTCATTCCAAAGTTTAAATGAAAATCGTTACCATGAAATCTTACTTCTGAAATTGTATGATAATGCCCCTGAACAACTGACACTGCAAATTGAGCAACAGCTTTAGAAACATCAGGAGAGAATTGATGTCCAAAAAGTATTCTACCTTTGTCTGTATCTATAAAATGTTTTTCTTTCCATTCCCAACCTTTACCAACTTCTAATATCTGATTATAAGATTTAATAAAAGATTTTGTCATTCCTTTTGCCATAGCACGTCTTAAAACCATAGAACCATGATTTGATTCTAGCAAAGTCATCTGAGGAAATAATTTATGTAATTTTTGAATATCTTTTTTACCAAGTTCTAATTCATCTTTAGGAGATGGTAAGTCAGGGTCTATTGTATGAGATACATTAATAGAATGAAAGTCCATTTCATCTCCAATATTTATAATAGTATCTGGTTTGTATTTAACTTTTAGTTTAGTTAAAAATCCATGCCAATCTTTATGAGCAAATGGAAAGTGTAAATCTGATATGACTAAGATTCTTTTATTCATATTATTTCTTGTTAGTTGTATTCGGTTTATTCGTCAAGCATTTACAATTATGTAGAAGGCAACAGCTTCCAATCCATAGTTTAAATATGCACACTATTTCATATCCTTAATTTGATCTCTTAAATAATCTACTTCTTTTGTAAGCAACTCAATAGTTGTTTGTTGTTTAGCAACCCAGAAAGTAACACCAATAACTTGTGCTAATATAAATCCAAAATAAATGATTAGCATTTTAGGAGAAAAGTAACCTTTAATTTCTCTTAGGTTCTTTTTAATGTAAGCGATTTCATCTCCATGATCTAATAAAACTTTTTGAATGTTTTGTATTAATCTGAATGTTACTTTAGATGTTTCCATAGGCAATAATGTTTGAGGTTTATGCCTTCCTTGTGTCTTATATCTAAAGATTTGGACTTAATAAAGTTATTTATTATAAAATTTATTTACTGTATCTAAGTAATTGTTCCAAAATGATTTTACATCTTGAACGTAATCATTTGCGAATTTAGACCAATAAGATTTAATATCTGAATAGTTCAGCATATCATTCTCCTTTGTGTAAAAGTTATATTCTTCGTTATTATAAACCATGCGTGTTATATGGTGTTGAACTTTAGAATTGCAATACTATTTAATATTTAAATGTATTTTTATTGATTCTATGAAGTCGTTAATTGATAGTTCGTATTTCCAACCAAGAAATAAACCAATTATTAATCCTGAAATAAATAATATCATAATTTTAATTCTGTTAAGTTTTTACTATTACCAACTGTTCCTTTAATGAATACATTAAAAGCTAAACTAATTCTAGTGTTATCTCCTTGTTTAGTTTCTACCATGTGGGTTAATGATGATGGGAATAGTATCGCATCTCCAGTCTTAACTGAAAACCACCAAGTTTCTGAGTTCCAAATATTCCAATCTTTTATTTCTGGTTTAATAGTTGAATATTTATCATTAAAGAATTTAATCTTATCATGTTCTTCATGGCAGTTAATATAGAATACTCCTGATACTAATGAATTTGGGTGTTGATGTTTATGATGATATTGATTTGTTTCTGTGTAGTTTAACCAAGATTGAGTAATATAAGGTATAATGTTGTTGCTTGGAGAAATTACTTTATCAAAATAATCTTGTACTTTTAAATCAAGTTCTTCTTTTAAATATTTAAATGCTTTTTGATTAAGAATGTAATTATCATTAGAAGTTGTGTTTCCTTCATTATTGTAAGTATCTAATTTAGTCTTATCAATAAATGACAATTCTTTAATTGTTAACTCTCTATCTATTTTTGATATGTAAATTGGTGTTGGGAATATCCCATTGATTGTTGCTTCCATTGTTCCTTCTTTTTTAAATTACTCTACTAAATCCCAAGATAAAGTCAATTCGTTCCAAGAGTATCTTTCACCATCAGTTGGCATAGCAACTGGTGCATTCCATAAACAAGTATCTTCATTTAATATCCAAGAATTAAAAGGTTTAGCTGGAATAAAAGCATCTCTTGTTTCATCATAAGTATAACCTATTCCTGCATGATTTTTTCTTAAAGGTGTTCCATTATTATTATGAACTCCACCATGAGTATTATACGATGTCTGTTTCCATAAAGGATAACCAGTTAATTTTGTTAAAAAATCTATACCATTAACTTCTTGCTCAACTCCATTAGAATCTTTTAGTACGTTATTATGTACAGAAAGAACTTCTATTACTTTTGAATTTAATCCTATTTTTGCGAATGATGCCATAATTTATCCTGTGTAAGTTCCTGAACCTGTAAATTCTAAAATTGTATTACTTCCTGATGTTGTAATTGTTGGTGAACCACTTGAAGTTCCTGAATAACTTGCAGTTGGTATGCTTAATATAACAACTCCTTTTCCACCATTTCCTCCTGAAATTCCACCTGTATAACTTCCTCCACCCCCACCTCCAGTATTTGCAGTACCAGTTCCTCCTACTGTTGTAGAACTTCCATTAGCTCCACCACCAGAACCTCCAGTCCCAGCAGTTCCTCCAGTATCACAACCACCACCACCACCACCTGCTCTTGTTATAGATGAACCAGTTATTGAACTTGCACTACCTGTACCACCATTTCCTCCACCTGCAGAAGTTCCATTTGCTCCTGCTGCTCCTGCTCCACCTCCTCCTCCGCCACCTCTATAACCTCCAGCATTACCACCATTACCACCAGTATTTCCTTGACTTGGTGATGTACTAGGAGTGTTACCTGCTGCTCCTGTTGAAAAATTACCACCAGCTCCACCAGAACCTCCAGTTCCTCCAGTAGTTGTAGCACCACCTCCACCTCCGCCTCCAGCAGAAGATATTGTTGTTAATCCAGAACCTGAAATAGATGAAGATGAACCTTGAGATGCTCTATTACCATCACCAGCTACACCAGCTCCACCATCTCCTACTGTTACTGTAATTACTGTTCCTGCTGATACTGATTGAGTTGATGTTCTATATCCTCCTGCACCTCCTCCACCTGCAATACCACCTCCTCCTCCTCCACCACCAGCTACTACTAAAAAATCTACTGAATAAGGTGCTGGGTCTAATGATACTGTTCCATAATTTGAAGCTGAAGTTGAAACCCAACCTTGAGTGCTATCAATATAAACTAATGTTGTAGCTTCTCTATTTGTTGTTAATAATTTATTTCCCACCACTCCATTAATTTTATTTGAGTTAGCACCTAATGTAATATTGTTTGTAGCAAAAGTTCCTGCGTAATCTACTATTTGAACATAAGAACCAACAGATGGTGAAGCAGGAAGTGTTACAGTAAATGCAGATGAAGTTGTATTGCAAGGATAACCTTCGCCAGAGACAGCAGTAAATCCACTTGTTTTAACTGACTGCCAAGATGTTCCAGCAGAAATTGTTGTAAATGAAAGTACACCTGAACCATTAGTAATTAATGCTTGTCCGTTTGTGCCATCAGCAGTAGGTAAAGTAAATGTTAAATCAGCACTCAAACTAGCAGGTGCTTTTAATCCAATATAATTAGTTCCATTAGCTGTTGTTTCTCTAAAGCGAACTTCTTTTTGATTATCTATAATTAAATTTACAGAAGTAGTATTTGAAGTATCTGATAAAGTTAAAACTGTTCCTGTTGCAGATGTAGATAGACCAGTTATTGTAACTGAAGAATCTAACCAATCAACTGTGTTAGCCGTATAGTTAATTGTTGCAAGAGATATTGAATCAGCACCATCATAAAATTTTAAAGTAGGGGAAGTTGCGTTTGTAGTGTCTAACCAGATTTGACCAGCTACAGCACCAGTTGGTAATGATGTTCCTGAATTAGTTGTTTGAATTGCTGATAGTGCGTTATTAAGATCAGAACGAAAAGAACTGAACCCTTGATTTGCTATATTATAGTCGTGTTGTGCCATATTCTATCTAATATCCTTTAGCTAAATAGTCAAAAGTCTTACTAACTCCTGAACCACTACTGTTTTTAAATGCTACATTGAAACCATTAACAGTTTTACTTGAAATTGTAAAGTAATCTCCTGTGTTCAATCCTTGAGCAGTTATTCCTACTGCATAACTTGAAGAATAAAAAGGATAAGTAAAAGTTACTGAATAAGTTCCTGTTCCTGAAATGATATCATTACCACTAAATATTCTATCTTCCATATCCACAGTTACACTTAAAGCAGAAATAACTGGTGTAGAGGAAAGATCATCAGAAGTCATCATAACTCTAAATTTTAAATATTTTGCTGTGTAATCTCCAACTACAAAATTTCTATAATTTGTATAAGTTGTTCCATCATTAGATAGTGCAATTTCTAAATGTGCATTACAATTAGCTGGTGCATCTCCATCAAAATTAGAAGATTCGTCATCAAAGTTTCCAGTTCTTGAATCAAATAAATCATCTATATTATCAGCAGTTTGAGTAATAGATGCAGTTATTCTTGATGTATAAATATTACCAAGATTTATAGGTGAAGCAAAATAATAATATCCTAACGAATATAGATCATAAGAGGTTAATCCAGAATCAAATAATGTTGTTCCTGAATCAAAATTTCCTATACCAGAATCAAATAATTCTGAAGAATCTAATCTTAATGTATTATCAATTACAACTGTTCTATAAGTTGTTCCTGAAAAAGTAGGAGATTCAGTTTGTGTTGCAACTGCATTAAAATTTCCAACTTCTAATATATTAGTTGCTATGACAGCTTCATTAGATGAGTAGTTTCCATTTTTATCTACTGCTTTAATTAAATAAGAACCAATTCTTGCTGGAACAGTTATGCTTGTTGCTGGTCTTGCAACTTTTTCAATTAGTGTAACTGAGTTTGCCCAATTAGCATTAGTAGTTAATGTACTAAATCTAACTGTGTAGTGTGCTAAATCTAAATCAGGTATTTGCGACCAGTTTAAATGTGCATCACTTCCTATAATATTACAAGTAAAATCATTTACATCACTAGGTGGTGCTGTTCCACCAATAATTAATCTTGATGCAGAAGTATATGTTGATGAAGCACCTAAAGTATTAAATGCTTTAACTCTAACATTATAAGTTTCTCCATCTATTACGTTTAATATTCTTTGAGTTAATCCTTTTCCTTGTCCAGCAATAATATAATCTGTTTCTGTGCTTAATTTGTATTCAACTTGGTAGTAATCAACAAAACTATCAGGAGAAGCACCAATGGTTACATCTAAAGCAGTTATAACAACTCCATCTGAGTACTGAATTAATTGATCTGATAAAGTAACTGAAGCTGGTGCAGATACATTATTAGGATTAGGTAAAGTTGTATCAGCGATTGTAGGTGCTTGTGCTTTTGAACTCCAAGTATAGAAGTTATCTTGATGTTCAACTAATTGTAATCCAACTGTACTATCAGAGTTAATTGCCATACCCATAACTCTAAATGGTTTTGCACTAAAGCCACCAGTAGAATAAGTAAGATTAACAATATCTCCAATAGTTAAATTAATTACTTCAGAAGTACATTTAACTTCAACTCCTAAAGCATCTCTAGAACGTCTTAGTATTATTTCGCAAAGTTCTTCAGCTTGATATGGATTTGTAATATGTTTAAAATCAAATCTACCTTCTAATAGAATTGAATTGTCAGCAGCTAACATTGTTGCAAATTGATCTCCATTAGGCAAACCAGAATCATCAAATGGTGGAAAAGATACTGTATCATTTTGCCAATCTTTATTTGGATTAGTAAATGTTCCTATAACTCTATTATATTTAGAGTTTTTCTTTTCTCCAAGAATTTTAATACCACCAATTATATTATCAGAAGTTAATGTTAATGCAGAAGAACCAGAATCTTCTATTATAAGTTTGTATGTTCCTTGAGTGTAAGTAAATATTGCTCTCATAGGAGTTAATAATTCTCTTACATTATCTATAACTTTTTGTGATGAATCTAATACTGCATGAGTTTCAAATAGATTAATTGTTGAACCACTTGTATAAGGAACTACTTGTGTTTCGCAAGTTGTTGCAGAACTTTTAAAAGAATCGTAATTAGTTTCAAATGCAGAAGTTGGTAATCCTTTTCCATATCTTGAATTTCTTAAATAATCTAAAAGAACTAATGATGAGTTTGCAGAATAAGTCCAAGTAGATGATGTGGATTCTCTTTGTGAACCAGAACCACCTTTAGTTGAATCTAATCTTGGGTCATAAATCTTCTTACCTTTTAAAGTAACTTTAACATCAGGTATTCCGTTAAAAGCATCTTGATTCCAAGTAAATTTAAAAGCAATATAAGCAACACCAGATAGTTTATAGTTAGAATCCCAGTTTGTGCTTTCATCTAATAATGATGAAGCTGATTGATCATCTTTACCAAAAAAACATTGTGCTGATATTAAACTTCCATCTTTATAAAAATTAGCATCTGAACTTGATACTGTTACAGTTGCACCATCAGTTAATGAACCAGACCAAGTTACTAATTTGTCATCAATTAAAATTTCTTCAATAGATTGTATTCCATTATCTCCACCTTCGCAAAGCACTCCAGCAACATAAAGATATGTATTATTGCTTCCTGAACTTTCTACAAATACTCTTGAAATACCAACTTGCCTTTTTCCATATATAACTGGTATTTGTGCATCATTAGAATCTTTATTAACTAGAACTCCTTGAGCAGATTCAAAAGTAGATTGATTGCTAGGATTTTTAGATGGTTTAGTTGGTTGTAACCAAGAAATAGCAGATTGAACTATTGAAGTAACAGTTGAAAATACTTTAGTTATTGATTTAAAAATACTACCCATTTATTCTACCACCTAAATTCCAACTTGGTTTAGTAAGTCTTACTTGATGCTTAACAATCTTATCTTCTTTAACTCTTATCCATTTAATTGGCTTATCTATTCCGTATAAGTTTGTGAAATGATCTTTAGTCCAAGACATAATTTCTTTTAGATTTCTTTTAGCTAATGTTTCAATATGCCAAAGATTAGTTCCACAATTCCATTCATTAGCTTTTAATTGTCCAGTTTTCATAAATCTATGTTCTACTATGTCGTTAAGTAATGCCCAGTTTGTATATCCAATGATTTCATTTTTGTCTTTATGCAATTGATATTGTCCAAGATTAAATGATGGAAGTATGTGATTAGCGATTTGTGCATAAGTGTATTTGTTATATTTTTCAAAATGTCTATATACCGAAACAATTCGGTAGAAATCATTCATGCTCTACCCCATTTAATTTCTCTAACAGATTGAGATGCGTAATCAAAACCTTTGTCAGTAGAGAAGTATAATTTTTGTGAATTAGTATTTGTTTTTCTTCCAGCAATCTTATCAAAATCAGACCAATGAGATGCTATTGAAACAGTTACATCAGATACATTTTCTGTTTCGTTAATATTAAAGTTATCTATTCTTCCATCAAATAAAAGAAATGGGTCAGATATTAATGCTTGGCTATCGTCTAAGAATCCTCTGTAAACATAAGCACGTTTATTCATGTAATCATTATTAAGAAATAATGAAACTATTGTTTGATCTGCACCAGAGAATTTAACCACTAAATCTGTAACTGATACTTCTGAACTTTCACTAACATCTGATACTCCAAGAACTAAAGATGAAGCTAAATAAGTATTGCCGTTAAATGTAATGTCTTTGTAATGATCTGTATAATAATATCCTGAACTTACTCCGATATAGATTAATTCAACTGGATTTAGTTTATTAGTTGCTAGTTCTGTTGTGAGACTTCCACTTAATGATCTTGTCATTACAGAACCTCAATAAGATCAACTTGATAATTAAATAGATTTTCTGTTCCTACATTAAATTCTTGAACATCAGATATAAGTCCAACTGTAAAATCAACATTTGAATAAATTAAAACTGTTCCAGTTGTTACTGTTGATCTTAATGGTGGTTCAATAGTCATTGTTCCGTTACCAGAACCATTTGATGATACATCTGAAATAACCATATAAACTTTATTCTGACCAGTAAATCTTATGAAATCTCCAGCTTTAAATATTCCTGATTGTGATGCAGTCATTCCAGTTAAATTAATAGAAGTTACTCCAGCAGCATGACTTCCAGTAGTAGAAATAACTGTTGATGCCGAACCTTGTAATGTTGAAACTGTTGGTACAACATAATTAAATGATTCTAATTGTGATCTTTGTTTCATTATGAAAGCAATAATTGGTGCAAATTCTGATCTGCTCATTGTTGGAAAATTAACTCTTATTCCAAATCTTTGACCATCTATTTGTCTTGCTTGTCGTCTGCCAGAAGTTGTTGTTGAAATAATAGTATTCTGTTGAGAATTTATAGATATTGAACTAGCTTTTGGACTGCTTGGAAATGTTCCACTCATACGATACTAGATTTTCCTCTTTGGTTTAAAGCTTGATTAACTAAATTAGTAATCGTTGCTCTATTGTTAATTAATAGTTCTTGTACTCCTCTAACATCTGTAGCATTTATTGTAAAATTAATACTTGTTCCACCAGTAGTTCCAAGATCATGGTTTGGTATCATTGTTCCGCTTTGATTTGGTATAAATAATTCTCTACCTCGTTCTCCAACAACATAAGGTTGTCCAGCAGTTACAGAACCACCTTCAGCTAAAAATAACATACTTCCAATATCCATAAGAGTTCCCCAATCAATACCACCGTTTCCACCACCACCACCACCAAAGTTTCCAATGCTTCCTAATATATCTCCTAAAGAACCACTTATTGAATTAAATATATCTCCTAGACTATTTCCTAAGTTATTAAATATATCGCCAATATTATTTCCTATATCTCCAAATATATTATTAATTGAATTCATTAATGAATTTCCAATATCAGATAATATATTACCAAAATCATCAAATATTCCTTGAATATATTTAAAAGCTTCTTTTGTATAATTAACTATATCTTCTAAAATACCAGTTGTAGTAGTTGTTGTAGTTCCACCAGTAGTGTCTCTTCCTTCTGCTTTAGCTTGTTTTTGTTTTTCAATAGTAATTAATTTTTCAATTCCAAGTTTTTTAAATGCTTCTATTGTTGAAAGTTGTTCAAGAATATATATTGCACCTTTAATAATTTGTTCTTCAATAAGACTTGCAATAATATTAACTAATATTTTTTGTGCTATTTCTTTAAATGATGTTTCTAGTTTTTTTCCTAATATTATTGATTCTGCTATTCCTTGAGATACTGATTTAATTGCACCAACTGTTCCTTTTGCAATAATATCATTAATTCTTAACCATTGAACTTCAAATGTTTTTGAAGCAGTATTTAATTGAGAATAAACTTCTTCTATTAATGTATTGGGTGCTGGTGTTTTTGGTGCTTCAGGTGCAATAACAGTTTTGCCACCCATTCCTATTGCTTCTTGATATCCTTTTTTAGCTTTTTTATAAGCTTCTACACCTTCACCAATTTTATCTGCTACAATTCCTATTCCAGTTCCAATAAGACCAAGAAATTTAGCTATTTCAGAATTTTTAATAAGATCAATTAAGTCTTTTAATAGTATAAATGTTTGTGCTAATACTTTGTTTAATCCAGCATCACCTAATGAAGCTGCAAATTTTTCTGCTGCGTTCTTTACATCATCAAATGTAGTTGATAAATTTTTAGCATTGGCAGCTTCTGTTCCACCAAATGTTTTTGATAATCCTTGTCTTAATAAATCAAATACATACGTTGAACCTTCAATGCTTTTTAAATATTCTTCTACACCAGTTTTGCTTAAACCAAATTGTTCTCTTAATATTTTAAATACTGGCACACCTTCACTTTCTAATCTTCTAAATTGTAATAACCCCATTCCACCTTCAGTTCCTTTAGTGAATAAAAGGATTAAAGCATTTAGTGTTTCTAATGGTTGTTGAGTAGCTGCTGCTGTATCAGTAAATGTTTTTAATAATTCTTCTGTTGGATTAATTCCTGATCTGTAAAGTAATATAAAAGCATTAGATAAATCTTTAATGTTAAATCTTGATGTTTCAGAGAATTTATTTAAGAAATCAAATGCTCTACCACCTTGTTCAGCAGAACCAGTTACTTGATTTAAAGCAACTTTCATATCTTGGAAAGAAGCACTTATATCAAATATTTTTCTAGCTAATTCAAAGGTGATGTATGATTTTAATGCGTTTTGAAATGAGAATAAACTATTGCTACTATCTTTTAGAGAACCTTGTAAGTCGTTAAATGCCTTTTTTGTATTATCAACTGCGTCTATGCGTATTTTGATGTTTTGATCTTGCATTATAAAGTTTCTCTTTGTCTGCCTTCACTTTAAAGTAAGCTATCCAATAGTAAAATTCTTCTTGGGTCATAAGAAGAACTTCTTCCATACTTTTTTTTAATTCATGACCCAGAGCAAGTATAGAATATAACTCCGAATCAAATCTTACTTTTTTTCAGCTTCCTCGTAAGAAACACCATTCAACATTTCTGT
>Ga0209189_1000534_pt1 | contig 31620 bp, 30 predicted proteins | sample C_130820_EF_Meta_FD_187308 | JGI IMG/M metagenome (GOLD analysis project Ga0209189, IMG submission 187308) | Freshwater microbial communities from Lake Croche, Canada to study carbon cycling - C_130820_EF_MetaG (SPAdes) (version 3) | ecosystem: Environmental > Aquatic > Freshwater > Lake... | reverse complement strand
TGTGAGGAGCTGGTCTGAGGCCCTTGCGCCACCGAAGGCCAGGGCATCAATGCCTACCGCCAGTGCCAAGAGCGCTGCCCAGGCCCGCATACCGAGCAGATATCCCGCACCGAACAGGACGGCCCATGAGGCGTCGGGCAGAAACGACGCACTTCCAAAATGAGTGGCGCGGGTGGCCCACAGAAGACCCGCGAGCAAAACAAAGATGATGGGGTTGTGACGTCGAATCATTGGCAGAGTATAGCTAAGGCGCCGGCTGATACTGAAGGCCGATGAAGGCAGTTCTGGGTGGCGTGTTGTACCCGTAGGCCAGCTCGTAGGTCTTGTCGAGGGCATTGTCGAGTCGAGCAATCAGCGAGAGCTCCCTGTCGATCTTGACCAAACCCCTCAGGTTCAGCACTGCATAGCCGGGAAGCTTGTACTGCCCGACGGTATCGTAATCTGTATCTCGACGGCGAGATGCGCCCTGAAGGTTCGCCTCGAGTTCCGTGTTTCCTATGCCGTGCGTTACACCGAGAGAGCCGTGAACCTTCGCCCGGCGAGCACTCTGGACTCGTGCACTGGTGGTGGCATTGTTGTAATTGCCGTCTCCCCATGGGCTCTGAGGATCTTGAAGCGTCAAGGAGCCTTTGAGGCGGGTTCGCGTCCCAAGGAGGGCCGTTGCGAAACTCTCGATCCCCTTGTTCCTCATGTAATTAGCGTTTGCATAACTGGAGCCATTGTAGGTAATCGGATTTTGGGTCTCAGTCTGAAAAAGTGTGCTTCGAAAAGAGATGGTCGGGTCTTGGTAGCCAACCCCAACTTCTTTGCTCTTGTGAAACTCAGGAATCAAATTCGAGTTTGAGGATATCTCGGACGCGCTGGGAAGACGAAAAGCGGTTGATACACTTCCCGTTAGTCGCCATGCGTCCGATAGTTGATAACCCGAGCCGGCCAGCCAAGTTCCCTTGCTCTGCCCAGTCGAGGCGGAGTCATACCGAGCATTTAGCTGACCCGACCATCGACCCGCTGACAGTAGGTAGCCGACGTAGGGAGAATCAAACGCTCGGCTCTTTAGCGAGGATGAAGTGGACGCGAGGGCATCCTCTCGGTGATCAATACCAACCCGCAACGACTGACTCGAGTCAAGTCTTACCCGATTATCGAAGCGAAACTCCGAGACCCTCGTCGTGGGGGACTCGGCAGTTCCGTAAACCCCGCTATCGCTCACATTAAGAGCGATCCGGTTATAACTGAGATCAATCCTCGACGTCCAAGACCGCGAAAGCACACTCTCAGAAAACACGTTTAAAAGATCATTCGACGAGGAGGTGGAGGGATCAGTCGCCCCGAAAGCGGAGGCACCGTACTTCAGGGAAGCGCGGGAGGACAGAGTGCTCACCCCAAAACTCGTATCCCCAATAGCCTTCGAGACGCGAACGCCAATAGATGTGTTCTCGTATGGATCTCGCTCTGCATCTCGCGCTGACCTATAAGTTTCATTCTTCGAGTTCGCCGCCGGAAATCCATCTGTCTTCGTGTGCTGAGCGGTCACGCTGAACTTGAGGCCGTCTGCAGATCCCGTGTAACCGGTTGTGAGGTCGCGCGTGTTTCGCTCCCCAATCGAGCTGTTCACAAAGAGTCGAGGCTTGCCATCACCCTCGCGTGTCTTGATGTTGATCACTCCACCCACAGCTGCGTCCCCGTAAATGGCCGACACATTGCCGCGAATGATCTCAATCTGTTCCACCAGCCCGAGGGGAATATTTTCCGCGAGGGCGGACTGTGTGATGCCATCTCGCATGCGCACGCCATCGACAAGCACCAGCACATTCTTGCTCTCAGACCCGCGCAGGAAAAATGATGTCGTCGTGCCCAGACCGCCATTGCGTCCGACCTCCACGCCGGGCTCTCCCATCACCAGGTCAGAAAGGCTCAAGGCACCCGATCGATCAATCTGATCCCGCGTAATGACCGATACTGAGGGAATCACATCTGAGAGTTTTTGCTCGAATCCTGTCGCGGTCACGATGACCGGGGCAAGCGTCGACACCGGCTGCGCAAGCGCACACCCTCCCGCACTTGCACAGGCAAGCGCGAGCCCCATCTTCACGAGTCTCATTCAATCCCTTCCAAGCCGCCCCAACCCCGAAGCGACAAATGAGCAAGCGTCTGAGGCCGGTATCCAGGCTCGGGCTTAGCGAGGAGAATCTCGCAACGTCTCTCGTCTTCCCAGATTGCTCCAGTGACTGGCGTTCGTTGAGCGAACCGCCAAAGAGACCAAACACCCTAACTGTTTCGGGGGAAGCGCCGGATTCGCACCGACTTCCCGTTTAACCCGCGTTAGGCGGGCACCATCAGACACATCCCTCATACGTCGAGGACGCGAGAAGGCTAACACGAGAGCTTGTTAAAAAAGCCGCTAGAGTAGGAGGCCTATGACTACATCGCGTCGGCTTTTTGCAGAAGGCATTGGGTCCGCCCTCCTTCTGTGCGTAGTTATCGGCTCGGGCCTCATGGCCGAGAAGCTCTCTGGGGGCAACAATGGGGTAGCCCTCATTGCAAACACGCTTGCTACCGTATGGGCGCTCTACGTTCTCATTACCATCCTCGGTCCCATGAGCGGTGCGCACTTCAATCCGGTCGTGTCGCTCGTCATGGCCATGCGAGGGGCCCTCTCTCCCTCTCTGCTTGCGCCCTACATCTTCGTTCAAATCATCGGCGCGGTCATCGGAGCCTGGCTTGCCCACCTCATGTTCGATCTGGAGATCGTTCAATTCTCGACCAAGACCCGAACGGGATTGGGCATCTGGACGGGAGAGATCGTGGCCACCGCCGGGCTCATCCTCGTGATTCTCAATTCGCCCAAAAAGCGTGTCGCAGGCCTTGTCGCATCTTTCATCGGGGCGGCTTACTGGTTCACTTCATCCACCTCATTCGCAAACCCTGCCGCGGCCATTGGGAGAATGATGACTGAGAGTTTTGCGGGAATCTCGCCAGCCGATGTGCCGGGCTATGTGGCGGCCGAGCTGGCAGGAGCGCTGCTTGGCCTCCTTATTCATCGTGTGTTGGTCGGGGCGAGATGATTCGAACATCCGACCCCTTGCACCCCATGCAAGTGCGCTACCAGGCTGCGCTACGCCCCGACCGAAGCCACGGAGTATACCCGCTTCGAGCTAGCGCTTGAGCAGGGAGATGATGCGCTCGAGTTCCTCTCGGGCTCCCGGAGAGAGGGCTATTTTCGAACCAGTCCACGGTTGTGCTGGCGCGAGGACCTCCTCGGGGGCCGGGGCCTCCAGCATCTGATGCTCGGGTCTGTGGGCATCGATGTCTGGGTTTTGGTCGGGCGCCTCTAAGGACCTCGGACGGCCTCCGCCCAGACGCGTGCGCGCACCAGAAATCGTAAAGCCCTCGTCGTAGAGAAGTTCGCGAATCCGTCTGACCAGCACCACCTCATGATGCTGGTAGTAGCGCCTATTGCCACGACGCTTGACGGGATTGAGTTGGTTGAATTCTTGTTCCCAGTATCGAAGCACATGAGGCTTCACCTGGCAGAGGTCGCTGACCTCTCCAATGGTGAAATAGCGCTTAGCAGGAATGGGTGGGAGCTCAGGCTTTGACATTCGAGCAACCAGCCGCGTTTAGGTCTCGTCGTCGTGAAGTGAACCCAGCGGCAATGCGGGATCCTGTACATGTGCTTTCAGCTTCTGGCTCGCATGGAAGGTCACCACCCGACGGGCAGAGATGGCCACAGGCTCACCCGTCTTCGGGTTACGGCCAGGCCGCTGGGGCTTGTCTCTGAGTTGGAAGTTTCCAAAGCCCGAAAGCTTAACCGTCTCGCCTTTCACCAGGGCGTCTCGAATCTCAGTAAAAAAAGCGTCCACGACGTCCTTGGCCTCGCGTTTATTCAGGCCAATTCGCTCAAAGAGGATCTCAGCCAACTCTGCCTTGGTCAGCGTGTCTGCGGCCGAATCCGAGCGCGAGTCGGCGGGGGAGACATCAGGGTCTTGGGCATCGAGCAACACAAATTCCTCCGAACAGCAAAAAACGCCAGCGCCGCTAGGCTCTTTGGCGGGCGTTAAATTCTTCGATGATGACCTTAGAAAACGCCTGTATGAGTGAGTCTACTTCGGCATCTTCTAGTGTTTTTTCAGTATCTTGCAGCACGAATCTAAAGGCAAGACTTTTCTCGTCTGAGGCCATTCCAGCCCCCCGATAGTCATCGAAAACGCTCACCTCTCTGAGGAGTTGGCCTCTTTTTATTGAGGATGCTGAGCGGCGCACCTTGGCCAGTACATCCCCTGAGGCCACATCCGCGTTCATCACAAAGGCGAGATCGCGACTCACCGAGGGGAAACGAGACACCGGCGAGAGCTGAGGGAGGCCTTGTTTGAGGATTGCCTGCAAGGACATCTCAAAAACCAGAGCGGGCCTCGGCAGCTCAAGGCTCTGCTGGAGTCGGGGATGAATTTCACCGAGCACACCCACGCACTGGCCAGAGATCCAGAGATCTGCTGAGCGGCCGGGGTGCAGCCAGGCCTTGGGCCTTCCGGGGCGCACGCAGGTCAGGGGCAACGGCGCAAGAAGGCCCTCGAGGTGGGATTTGAGGTCGAAGAAGTCGACTCCGCGTGCGGCCAGACCCCATTGCTCGGGAGACTCAGAGCCATAAACGAGGCCGGACAACATATGCGGTTGAGCAACTCCAGCCACAGTAAGTGGCCCATCGACCACCGAAGCATCACGAACGAATATGCGGCCAAACTCAAAGAGTCGAACGCGATCCTGTTGGCGAGCCAAATTACTCGTGAGAACGCCGAGCAGTCCAGGGATGAGGCTGGGCCGCATGGTGGACATGTGTGAGGCAATCGGGTTCAGAAGGTGCAGCAGACTGGAGTCCTCTGCAAACCCCGCTGCGATCTGCGCATCAATAAAGCTGTAGGTCACCACCTCATGGAAGTCCGCGCCAACCAATCGACTCCGAAGCAGTCGGGGTGAACGCTCTGTCTCGGAACGCACCCGAACGGCGAGTTCACCTCGAGGTGCATGGGCGGGAATGGCGTCAAAGCCCACCATTCGAGCAACTTCCTCAATGAGGTCTTCTTCGCGCTCAATATCGAACCGAAAGGAAGGTGGCGAGATCGTGTAGACCTGATCCGGGTCGTCACCGCCCACGGTGAACTCAAAGCCAAGCGTCTTAAACACGCGTCGAATGTCGCTATCGGAATACGGCCGACCCAGCACCTTCTGGCAACGTGACCTGCGCATAGCGACGGGCCGTCGCTCCGGAGTGGCAAGCCGCACATCGGTGATCGGGCCAGCCTGCCCCCCACAGACATCAAGGATGTGGGCCGTGAGTCGCTCCAAGAGCTCAGCACAGTCCTCCGGGTCTACGCCGCGCTCAAATCGATGGGCAGCATCGCTGGAGAGCTTGTATCGTTGTGCGCGTCCGCGAATGGCATCGGGCCACCAAAACGCGGACTCAATGATGATGTCTTGGGTCTCCTCACTGACGGCCGATCGCAGGCCGCCCATAACACCCCCAATAGCCAGGGGGCCCTTCGCATCAGCCACAACGCCCACTCGCTCGTCCAGTTCGACTGTCTGGCCATTGAGAAGCTCGATCGACTCACCGGATCTGGCCCAACGAACAGAAAGGTGCGCATCGTCTGAGGCCTCAATGCGACCAAGATCGAACACATGGGTCGGCTGACCGTAGTCCAGCATCATGAAATTGGACAAGTCCACCAGCGCTGAGATGGGTCGAACCCCCGCGAGCAACAACTTCTCCTGAATGTGTCGGGGCGTTTGGGCCCGAGCGTTCACCCCCCGAATGATGCGAGCAGCAAACCGGCCACAGAGTGCGGGCTGATCATCGACCCGATGCAGAGACACCCTCGCCCGCTCTGTGATCGAGGGCTCAAGGATGGGCGCATCGTGAGTAACAAGGGGCTCCCCAAGCAAGGCACAGAGCTCTCGAGCAACACCCTGCAACGAGAGACAGTCTGCCCGGTTGGGCGTGAGCTTGAGCACAAGGGTCTTTTCGTCAAGGCCCAAAAGCTCACGAACATTGAGACCCAGCGCATCGTGCTGAGTGATTGAGGCGTCGAGTTCTAAGATGCCCTCGGACTCTTCGGAAAGTCCGAGCTCTTTAGCTGAACAGAGCATGCCCTGGCTGACCACGCCACGCATCTTCGTCGCCTTAATTTTGAAGTCGCCCGGAAGGATAGCGCCATCCAAGGCACAAGCCACATGAATGCCTGCGCGCGCGTTTGGCGCACCACAGACAATCTGAAGGGGAGCGGCCTCTCCCACGTCCACAGAGCAGACGCGCAGACGATCGGCATCCGGATGTTGCTCGGCAGAAAGAATGCGCGCCAAAACAACACGCGAAAAAGGGGGGGCTCGACTCTCGATGTCCTCAACCTCAAGACCCGCCATGGTGAGTCGGCTGGCGATCTCGTCCAGCGAGTGGCGAGCAATAAGGTGCTCGGGCACCCAGGTTCGCAGCCAAGACTCTGGAACGCGCATGAGGGGCCTTAAGCAAACTGGCGCAAAAAGCGCAGATCGTTGTCGAAGAAAAGTCGCAGGTCTGAGATGCCGTACCGAAGCATGGTGAGGCGCTCAAGGCCACTTCCAAATGCGAATCCCATGTGTGTCTCGGGATCGAGGCCAAAGTTTTGGATGACCTGCGGATGGACCTGGCCTGCACCCGACACCTCGAGCCATCGTCCGGCAAGCGGTCCGCTCGAGAACCTCAGATCAACCTCAGCCGAGGGCTCCGTGAACGGAAAAAACGAGGGACGAAAGCGAATATCGAGGCGTGTGTCCTCAAAAAAACGTGCGAGAAAATCGTGATAGAGGCCCTTGAGGTCTGCAAAGCTCACATCAGAGCCAATCCATAGACCCTCCACCTGATGAAACATGGGCGAATGCGTGGCGTCACTGTCGACTCGATAGGTACGACCAGGCGCAATGACCTTAATCGGCATGGTCGACTGACTGCGGGCGTAGCGCACCTGCATTGGACTTGTATGGGTTCGAAGCAAAAGGGATAGACCGGAGGAGTCTTTCGCGTCGAGGTAGAAGGTGTCCTGCATCGAACGCGCGGGGTGGTTGTCTGGGTTATTGAGCGCCGTGAAGTTAAACCAGTCGGTTTCAATCTCCGGGCCATCAGCCACATCAAACCCCACCGAGGCGAAGATGTCCTCGATACGCTGCCAGGTTCGAATCACCGGATGGATGGTTCCAATGCCCCGACCCCGGCCAGGCAGCGTCACATCGATAGCCTCGGCTGCAAGACGCTGAGCCAGCTGAGCGTCAGCCAGCGCCTGGCGCCGCTCATTCAAAAGGGTCTCGATCCTGGATTTGGCAAGGTTCACCTGGGCGCCAAGGGTCCTCTTCGCCTCTGCGTCAAGCGAGGCGAGGCCTTTGAGCTGCTCAGTGAGCAGACCAGATTTGCCAAGAAAACGAGCCTTGGCGTTCTCTAAAGAGACCGGGTCGGCCGCCGCCTCGAAGGCCGCATGGGCCTGCGAGACGAGCTCATCGAGAGAAGACATAAGCCCCTGCGAGCGCCAGAGGCGGGATCAGGCAGCCAGAGCAGCCTTTACCTTGCCAACAATGGCCGCAAACGCAGCCTTGTCGAGCACGGCTAGGTCTGCAAGCACCTTCCGGTCCATGTCAATGTTGGCTTTCTTCAGGCCGTTGATGAAGCGGCTGTAGGTTAGATCATTGGCTCGACAGGCCGCATTGATTCGCGTGATCCACAGCGCGCGAAAGACGCGTTTGCGATTTCGACGATCACGATAGGCATACTGGCCCGCACGCATGACTGCCTGCTTGGCCACTCGAAAGACGTTGTTGCGTCTTCCGCGAAAGCCTTTGGCGAGCGCGAGAATTTTCTTGTGACGGGCACGAGCAGTTACACCACGTTTTACGCGAGGCATGTTCGGTCTCCTTTACGCGTAGGGCATCATGTCGCGCACGTGCTGAACATCCGAAGGATGAACAGTGAGCGTGCCACGCAGCTGACGCTTGTTTTTAGTGGTGCGCTTCGTGAGGATATGGCGCTTGGTGGCATGCGCTCTTTTAATCGAGCCACTTCCCCGCGCCATAAACCGCTTAGCGGCGGCTTTCTTGGTCTTCATTTTGGGCATTTTCTGCTCCTTGATTGGCCTCTGCGGGTGGGCGGCACCTGAGCCTCCACTTTGTTAAACCCCCAGCGGCTTCTTCTCCAACAACAACCTTACTTCTTCTTCTTCGGTGCAACCACCATCACCATCTGTCGGCCCTCGAGCTTGGGCATCTGCTCAACCTGGCCCAACTCCTCGAGGTCTAGACGAATGCGCTCGAGCATTCGCATCCCAAACTCCTGGTGCGCCATTTCGCGCCCCCGAAAGCGGATGGTGATCTTGGCCTTATCACCCTCCTCGAGAAACCGCGTGAGATTGCGCAGCTTCACCTGGTAATCGTTATCGTCCGTTCCGGGACGAAACTTCACTTCCTTAACCTGAATAATTTTCTGCTTCAGACGCGCATCGTGAGCCCGCTTCTGCTCTTGGTACTTGAACTTTCCGAAGTCCATGAGCTTGCAGACCACCGGGCTGGCCTGGGGAGCAATCTCCACCAGATCGACCTCGCCCTCCTCTGCTAGGCGCATGGCCTCGCTTAACTTCACAATGCCCAGTGCTTCGTTATCTATTCCAATGAGCCGCACCTCTGATGCGATGATTTCCCCATTGATTCGATGCGTCTTCTCGGTAGCGATTATTCAGCCTTTCAAACAGTTAAAAAATAAGACGCCTTAACGCCGCTGCTCAACGTCTGAGCGTAAGAGCGCGACAAAGGCGTCCAATGACATAGAGCCGAGATCGTTTCCGCCTCGGGCTCGAACAGCCACCTGATCCGATCCCTTTTCTTTGTCTCCAACCACGCAGATAAAAGGAATCTTTTGCAGGCTTAACTCTCGGATTTTGAAGGAAATTTTGTCGTTGCGCAAGTCGGCCTCGCAACGAAAGCCCAGACGGTGCAACCTTTTTGCAACATCCTGAGCGTACCCAGACTGCGCCTCGGTAATGGAAGCCACAGCCACCTGAACAGGTGCGAGCCAGGTCGGCATGGCGCCAGCGTGGTTTTCGATGAGGATTCCAATAAAGCGCTCAAGCGAGCCCACAATGGCCCTGTGCAGCATGACGGGGTGGCGACGACTGTTGTCCTCGGCCACGTACTCCGCTCCGAGGCGCACAGGCATGTTGAAGTCCACCTGAATCGTCCCGCACTGCCAGATGCGACCAAGCGAGTCTTTTAGGCTGTACTCAATTTTGGGGCCGTAGAAGGCACCCTCGCCAGGCAGAAGTTCCCAGCTCACCCCGGTGCGATTGAGCGCCTCGGAGAGGGCCTGTTCGGCGGCATCCCAACTCTCGTCAGAGCCCACGCGATTAAGCGGCCTCGTGGAGAGCCGATAGATCACGTCAGAGAACCCGAAATCTTTGTACACCTCTAGCAGCTTTTGTGTGAAGGCAAAGACCTCATCCTGAATCTGCGCCTCGGTACAGAAAATATGCCCATCGTCCTGCGTAAAACCTCGAACGCGCAGCAATCCGTGGAGACTCCCAGAGGATTCATTCCGGTGGCAGGAGCCGAACTCCCCATAGCGCAGAGGAAGTTCCCGATAGCTACGAAGCCCGCTGTTGTAGACCTGAACGTGGCCCGGACAGTTCATGGGCTTGACCGCATACTCCCGATTCTCCGAGGCGGTCGTAAACATGTTGTCCTTGTAGTGCTCCCAGTGGCCGGATCGCTCCCAGAGCGAGCGATCGAGAATCTGAGGGCACTTAATCTCAAGATAGCCCGACTCCACATAGACCCTGCGTAGGTATTGCTCCACCTGTTGCCAGATCGTCCAGCCCTTGGGATGCCAGAAGACGAGGCCGGGTGCGTTCTCCTGAACATGAAAGAGGTCTAGAGACTTGCCCAGTTTTCGATGGTCGCGCTTTTCGGCCTCCTCGAGTTGGTGGAGATAAGCGTCGAGGTCTTCCTTTCTCGCCCAGGCGGTGCCGTAGACGCGCTGAAGCATCTCGTTGCGATGATCGCCCCGCCAGTAGGCTCCGGCAACCTTCATAAGCTTGAAGACCTTAAGCCTGCCCGTGGAGGGGACGTGCGGGCCTCGACACAGGTCGACAAATCCCCCCTCGCGATAGAGCGAGATGTGTTCGCCCGGCGGAATCGAACCAATAATTTCTGCCTTGTAGAACTCTCCCATCCCCTTAAAGAGCTCAACGGCCTCGTCTCGGTCCCATAGTTCTCTGGACACCACCTCGTCCTTTGACGCGAGTTCACGCATGCGGGCCTCGATGGCCTCGAGATCCTCTGGCGTGAGGGGTCGCTTGTAGGAAAAGTCGTAATAGAACCCGTTTTCAATGACGGGGCCGATCGTGACCTGCAGATCAGGAAAGAGGGACTTGGCCGCGTAGGCCAGCAGGTGGGCGGTTGAGTGCCGAATGACTTCGAGCCCGTCTGCGTCCTTGTCAGTCACGATGGCCAAAGATGCATCGGCCTCGATCCGATGACTCACATCGACGAGCTCGCCGTTCACTCGGCCGGCCAGCGCGGCCTTGGCCAATCCGGGACCAATACTCGCGGCGACCTCGGCCACCGTCACTGCGTGGTCGAAGGTTCGAACGGACTGATCGGGGAGGGTGATGTGGACCATTAACCGTGGTAGGCGCGATTGGACTCGAACCAACGACCCCCACCATGTCAAGGTGGTGCTCTAACCAGCTGAGCTACGCGCCTACGCTTACAAAGAGTAAGGGCAGGAGTCTATCCGCTTCCCGGGGGATTTGAAAGCCGTTGTGCCCAATGTCATGCCCTCGTCATCTGGGTAGTGGAATCTACAACTCCATGGCGGCAAACGACATGCAGCAGGTCGACCCTGATTCCTTCCACTACCGGGCGATCTGGATCTCCGATATTCACCTTGGCACTCCGGGGTGCAAGGCGGACTACCTCCTCGACTTTCTCAAGCACAACGAGAGCGATCAACTCTACCTCGTGGGTGACATCATCGATGGCTGGCAGCTCAAAAAGAGCTGGTACTGGAAGCAGTCTCACAACGACGTCGTCCAAAAGGTATTGAGGAAGGCCCGAAAGGGCACCAAAGTCACCTATATCGCGGGCAACCACGACGAGGTTCTCAGAAACTTTCTTGGCATGGCCTTCGGCGACATCGACATTCTTGACGAGGCCGTCCACGTCATGAAAGACGGGAGACGCCTGTGGGTGACCCATGGCGACTTGTTTGACGGCGTGGTTCAGCACGCCAAGTGGTTGGCCCACCTGGGGGACGCTGCCTACACCTGGATTCTGGCCATGAACAACCATTTCAATCGACTGCGCCATCGTCTTGGCCTGTCTTACTGGTCCCTCTCTCAGTACCTCAAACAGAAGGTGAAAAACGCGGTGAACTTCATCACCGACTTCGAGGAGGCACTGGTCGCTGAGGCGCGGCGCAGAGGCTATGACGGCGTCGTTTGCGGTCACATTCACAAGGCGGAAATCCGTGAGATCGACGGCCTTCTCTACTGTAACGACGGAGATTGGGTCGAGAGCCTATCGGCCCTTGTGGAGACCCACACTGGAGAGCTCAAGCTCGTTTACTGGCCTTATCGAGCGGACTCGCCCGAGAAAAGGCCTGTGGCGACGACTGTTCTTGAGCCGGCATGAGGCGGTTGCTCATCGCAACAGACGCCTGGTCTCCGCAGGTCAATGGGGTTGTGCGCACGCTGCAGACGACCGGCGAGGAGCTTGTCCGCAGAGGCCTTGAGGTCCTTTTCATTACCCCGAATGACTTCAAGACCATTCCCTGCCCCACCTATCCTGAGATTCGGCTCGCCATTCTCCCGGGCTCCCAAGTCGCGTCGCAGATTGACGCGTTTAAGCCCGATGCCATCCACATTGCGACAGAGGGTCCACTGGGCTGGGCCACTCGAAACGCAGCTCTCAGGCGCGGTCTGTGTTTTACAACCGCCTACCACACGCGGTTTCCGGAGTACGTGAAGGCCAGAAGCGGGCTACCCACCTCAGTGACGCTCAGCGTCCTTCGAGCCTTTCACCAGCCCTCACAGGGCATCATGGTTCCGAGCAAAACCATCATTGATCAACTTGCCGCTCAGGGCTTCAGGCGTCTCAAGCACTGGACCAGAGGCGTGGATACCGCCTTGTTTCGCCCCAAACCCACGGAGCGACCCCAACACCCGATCTTTTTGTATGTCGGCCGTGTGGCTGTCGAGAAAAACATCGAGGCCTTCTTGCGACTGGACCTGCCGGGGGAGAAGTGGGTGGTGGGTGACGGCCCATCAATGAGTCGGCTTAGTCGCCGCTACCCGGATGTTCGTTGGCTTGGCGTGCGAAAGGGCGAGCCCCTGGCCCAGGCCTACAACGATGCGAGCGTCTTTGTTTTCCCCAGTCGCACCGACACCTTTGGGCTTGTAATGGCCGAAGCGATGGCCTGCGGCACGCCCGTGGCCGCCTTTCCGGTCCCCGGCCCACTCGATGTCGTCGGGCCGGGCTCGGGCGTTCTCAACGAAAACCTTCGTCAGGCCTGCCTCGATGCCCTGCCCCTGCCAAGATCCGGAGTCCTCGAGTGGGCACGTCAGTTCACCTGGAAAAACGCCACCGACCAGTTTTTGTCATATTTGGTCCCGGCTAGCCCGCACTAGCACAAGCCCTCGCTGTCCGTCATAGAATCTTCACAATGAAGAAACTGTTCTTTCATTTTCTGCGACCACACTGGGCTACGGGAATAAGAAACCGGAATGACAAACTCATGAATGCACCCCTCGCCGCCCGACTGCTTCAGCGCCAGGGCTACTTCGCCCGGGCCGAGAGACCCGAGCTGGCGATGGGCCACCAGCCCGACGAGCGCTATAGCCTGGCCCTAGCAAGTTCGCACGAGGATCTTCGGGATGCCCAGCGCCTTCGCTTCGCCGTCTTCACAGACGAGTATCAGGCCAATATTCAGACCAAAATTCCAGGCGTAGACGAGGACTTCTACGACGCTTTCTGCGACCACCTGTTGGTTCGCGATCTATCCACCCAGGAAGTGGTCGGCACCTACCGAATTCTCCCTCCTCATCAGGCAAAGAAGGTCGGAAGCTACTACTCCGAATCCGAGTTCTTCATCAATCGACTCGATGCCCTCAGGCCCTCCATGGTGGAACTGGGCCGCTCCTGCGTACACCCGTCCCACCGTAACGGTGCCGTCATCATGCTGCTCTGGTCAGGGATTGCCCAGTACATGCGTCACTACGGCTACGAGCACCTTATTGGCTGCGCGAGCGTTTCCATGCGCGATGGCGGCAAGATGGCAGCAGCCCTATGGGATCTTCTAGCGGCCAAGGCCCTTGCAGAACCTCAGTTTTTGGGCTTCCCGAAGCACCCTCTGCCCTTAGAGCGCCTCGAGCGAGAGCCCCATGTTCAAGAGCCCCCACTCATCAAGGGCTACGTTCGAGTCGGCGCCAAGGTATGCAGCGCGCCCTCCTGGGACCCAGACTTCAACACAGCGGATTTTCTGATGCTCTTATCCCTGAGCCAGATGAATCCGAAATATGCACGGCACTTTGGACTTGGGGGAAGAACAGCATGACCACAGCTATGTTGAGACTCATCGATCTCTGGCGCGCCCTAGACGACCTCGAGCTCAATCCCTACTTTTCGCCATTCTGATTTTTCCTGCTCGAGCGAGTGCTGCGTCAGGGGGTGGCGCTTAAGCCAACTCCCATCGATGGCCATCCGGAACACCCGGCCCTTCAACACCAGTTTCACCTCCGGCAGGGTCTCGTTCAGTCGATTTCGGTAAAAGATTGCTGCAAGCCGCAGGCACATGAGGGCGCTCCACTCTGCCTCGTCCGAGATGAGGGTCGCCACCTTGCCGAGTTTGCCCACATGGCCGAGCACGAGGTTGGCCATCATCCTCTGGTCTCTTCGGGAAAAACCCGGCATGTCTGCCTGGGACACGATGTAGGCTGAATGCTTGTGAAAGCTGTTGTGAGAGATGGAATGGCCGACCTCCAAGAGCGTGGCGGCCCAACGAATGAGGGTCTCCATCTCGCCCCTCTCCTCCACCGATCCAAGAGAGACCTGGTCCCAGAAGCGGGCAGCCAGATTTGCCACGCGCTCGGCCTGCGCGCGATCCACTGAATAACGCTCAACGAATTGCTCCACCGTGTAGTAGCGCATGTCGTCTTTTCGGCCGCGACCCAGAACGTCATAGAGCACGCCGAGTCGCAGCGCGCCATCCGAGAACTGCATATGCTCAATGGAGAGCTCTTCAAACACGGCAATCATGATGGCCAATCCACCAGCAAAGACCGGAATGCGGTCGGCTTTCAGGCCGGGAAGCGCCTCGCTATTCACGACGCCGTCTTTTATGAGCTGCGAGCGAATGCGATCCATCCCTGCACGCGTGATGCCGTGATTGGTGTCCCCAAGGTTGTGCAGAATGTCGGCGATGGCCTTGGCTGAGCCGCTCGAGCCAACGGCCTGATCCCAGCCAAGCCGCCGGTAATTCTCACTGATGACCTGGATCTCCCTTCTGGCCTCCAGAACAGCCTCCTTAAAACCAGACCTTGTGATCTCTCCGCCCGGAAAGTAGTCTCGGCTGAATCGAATGCACCCCACAAACACGCTCTCGAGTAACTCGGGGGTGTAGTCGGTGCCGATGATGAACTCTGTGGAGCCCCCGCCAATATCCACCACGAGTCGTCGAGATCCGTCCGCAGCAAGGGTGTGGGCCACCCCGTTATAAATGAGTCGAGCCTCCTCTTTTCCCGCGATGACCTCAATGGGAAATCCAAGTGCCGCCTCACAACTTCGCATGAGGTCTGGGCCGTTCTTCGCAATTCGAAAGGTGTTGGTTGCAACGGCTCGCACATGATGAGGATGCACCGCGCGAAGCCGCTCCGAAAAACGAGACAGGGCCGCAATGGCCCTGGTCTGTGAAGCAGCATCGAGTCGCTTGTCTGCCGAGAGACCCGAAGCGAGCCTGACATTTTCTCGCAAACTATCCAGTGGGAAGATCTGAGGTCCCACAGGCGTCTGCTCGACCCGACCAATCAGAAGATGGAAAGAGTTTGAGCCGAGATCAACGGCTGCAACGAGCTCGGGTAGCTCGCCCGAGGAGGCTTCTTCCCTAGACATGCGCGGATTATAGGTGCAGCGATGCGGGCTACACTTGGCTCTATGACAAAGAGATTACAAGCTGGGTTCACCTCCACAGAACCCCAGCCGGCAGACACGCGAACGATCAATCGCGAGCTGAGCCTCCTAGCGTTTAACGAGCGCGTGCTGGCCATGGCAGAAGACGATTCGGTACCCGTGCTCGAGCGGCTACGCTACGTCTGCATTGTCTCGAGCAATCTCGATGAGCTCTTCGAAATTCGTGTCTCTGGCCTGAAGGCAAAGATTAGGCAGGGTGCCGGCGATATTCCTGAGGCCGATGGACACACACCGATGGCGACCCTTCGTGACTTGTGCGCGAGAGCACATCGCCTGGTGGCCCGACAGTACGCAGTCTTAAATCAACGCGTCTTGCCAGCACTCGCCCAAGAGGGCATTCGCATCATTCTCGCGCCAAACTTCAATGCCGAGCAACGCAAGTGGGCCCACAGCTATTTTCTGCGGGAGGTGCTTCCGGTACTCACCCCGATTGGCCTTGACCATGCCCACCCATTTCCGAGAACGCTGAACAAAAGCCTGAACTTTATTGTCGAGCTGCGCGGCAAAGACTCCTTTGGGCGAGAGGCGAGCGTGGCGGTCGTTCAGGCTCCACGTGTTCTCCCCCGCATCATCGAACTGCCCCCAAAAATCTCGGGCGAGCCTCACGGCTTCATGCTGTTGAGCTCCATCGTTCAAAGCAACATTCATGAGCTTTTTCCCGGGTTGGAAGTCTTGGGGGCCCACCAGTTTCGTGTCACGCGAAACAGTGATCTCTTTGTCGACGATGAGGAGGTGACCGACCTGAGGGAGGCCCTTAAAGGTGAACTCTCTCAACGGCAGTTTGGCGATGCCGTTCGCATCGAGGTTTCCGAACTCATGCCCGAACCCCTACTTGCGCTTCTGATGCGCGAGTACGATCTCAAATCAGACGATCATTACCGCGTTCAAGGCCCGGTCAACCTCGTGAGGCTCATGAGCCTGCCCGACCTCATCGACCGACCTGATCTGAAGTTCCCCCCCTTCACCCCCAGTTATCCAGAAGCTCTACTGACGGCACCCTTTGATGCCATCGCCAAAGCAGATGTGCTCGTTCACCACCCCTACCAGACCTTCAACTCTGTTATTGATTTCGTGAAGGCTGCGGTTCGGGACCCGCAGGTGATTGCCATCAGCATGACCGTCTATCGAACCGGCCAGACCTCCGAACTGATGGAGTCTCTCATGGCCGCCGCGCGGTCCGGCAAAGAGGTGACGGCCGTGGTGGAACTCATGGCTCGCTTTGATGAGGAGGTCAACATCAATTGGGCGTCTCGTCTGGAGGAGGTCGGTGCCCATGTGGTGTTTGGCGTGGTTGGCATCAAGACGCACGCCAAGATGTGCCTCATTGTTCGACGAGAGAGACACGGGCTCAAGCGATACGCCCACCTGGGTACGGGCAACTACCACCCCCGAACTGCCAAGCTCTACGAAGACTTTGGACTCTTCACTGCCGATCCCGACCTATGCTCAGATGTCCATGCCATTTTTAACCAGCTCACGGGCCTCGGTAAGACACAGCCGGCTCGTCGAGTCTGGCACTCACCCTTCACGCTCCACTCCAATGTCATGAAGTCCGTCGCGCGGGAGGTTGCGATTGCAAAAAAAGGGGGGCGCGCCCACATCATGGCCAAGATGAATTCTCTGGTGGAGCTCGATGTGATCGAGGCCCTCTACAAGGCAAGCGAGGCAGGCGTGAAGATCGACCTCATCATCAGGGGCATCTGTATGCTTCGACCGGGTGTTCCGGGGCTCTCCAGCAACATTCGAGTGCGCTCAACCATTGGACGCTTTCTTGAGCACAGTCGAGTCTTCTACTTTCGCAACGCGGGCGCCGAAGATGTCTATCTATCCAGCGCAGACTGGATGGACCGCAACTTCTTTCGCAGGGTGGAGTTGGCCTTTCCGGTGCTCGATAAGAGGCTCAAGCGTCGAGTGATTCAGGAGGGTCTCAAGATGCACCTTCTCGATAACAGTTCGAGCTGGACCATGCGTGTCGATGGCAGCTATGCTCTGAAACGAAGAACAGACCTCGGCCGCCGAGCGGTGCAAGAGGAGCTTCTGCAGATGCACTCCGTTAAAGCCTAGCGCGTGGGCCGAGAAGCAGCAGGGGCATGAGCCCCACGACCGCAATTCCAAGCGAGGGCCAGGCGGCTTCGGCCAATCGCTCATCCGCAGCAAACTGGTAGGCACCGATGGCAAGGGTCTGCATATCAAGGGGTCGTAGCGCCAACGTCACGGGCAACTCCTTCACAACGTCGACGAATACCAAGAGCGCAGCAACCATTGTTCCCCGCCGAAGCAATGGCAGGTGAACCCGAAAGAGAACCTCCCCAGTGTGGAGCCCGAGGCCTCGTGCTGCCCAATCCAGATTCGGGGTAATACGCCCAAGGCTCGACTCAAGGCTGGAAAAGCCCACTGTAAAAAAACGAGTCAAGTAACCCCCCAGCACGAGAGCAAGCGTGGTGGTCAGGGTGAAGCGCCAATCAAGAATCACATCCAGGACGGAGGTGAAAACTGCAGAGACGGACAGAAGTCCAATTGCAACCACGAGGCCTGGCACCGCATAACCCGAGGAGGCCACGCGCACGACAGCCGTCATCGTTCCCCGTGCGGAGAGTCTCACTGAATAGGCCAAAAAGGCCGAGGCGGGGAGGATGATCGCGAGTGCATAAACCCCGAGGAGCGCTGTCTGACTGGCCTGTGCCCACAGACTGGGCCAGGAGATGTCTGCCTGGGAGGCCCAGGCAGCCCGCAAGAGAAGCAGCATTGGAATCACGAATCCCAACACACCCCCAATAGAGCAGACCAGAGGAACCCAGAGTCGAGCCCACCCGAGGAGCGGCTGGCGCTTGGCCTCGGTCTGCCCCCGACTCGCAAACCCAGCACGCCCCCGCGCCTTACGCTCCCATGCAAGTAGACCGAGGGCGATAAGCAGCATGGCCAGGGCCAAGAAGGCGGCGGCGTCACGATCACCGTAACCAAACCAAGTCTTAAAGAGGCCCGCTGACAGCGTCTGCACGGAGAAAAAAGACACTGTTCCGTAATCGGCAAGACACTCCATAACCACCAGCGCACCGCCTGCGACGACGGCTGGGCGGGCCACCGGGAAGACCACTCGAAAAAAAGCGGCTCTGCTCGAGAGGCCCAAGGAGCGGCCGGCCTCTAAGAGACTCTGCTGTCGCTCTTCGAAGGCGGCTCGGAGGATGAGCGTGATGTAGGGGCTCAGGCTCACGCCAAGAACAAAACAGGCACCCCAGAGCGAGCGAATCTCCGGCCAGGGTTGCCGCCCAACCGTATGGCTGAAGAAGAGGTTGCGCGCCCAAGTCGAGAGCCATCCCGAGTAGTCCAACGCATCGGTGTAGGCATAGGCCACCACGTAGGCCGGCAGCGCGAGCGGCAAAATACCAAGCCACTGCATCAGCCCTGCGCATGGCACCCGGTACTGCGATGTGAACCACGCAGAGGGAACCGCGAGTAAGAGGGCCACAAAGAGGGCGCCTAAACAGAGCAGAAGGCTGTTGAGCAGGTACCCGGGAAGAACGGTCTGGGCGGTGAAAAGAAGTGCGCTCGGATCGGACCAGGCCCGCAGACCAAAGAAGGCGACAGCCAGGAGTGGCGCGGCCATCGCGAAGGTAAAGAGCCCACTCAGCCAGAGAAGCATTCGTTTGAACAACATAATGAAGAACTATACTGGCCGCCATGGCCTCTGCTCTTCAGATTGACTCGGTCTCCGTTCGATACGACCAAGGCGCTGACGCCGTTCGAAGTGTCTCTATCGATATTGCTGCCGGAGAGGTGGCCTGCCTTCTTGGCCCCTCTGGTTGTGGCAAAAGCAGCCTCCTGCGTGCCATCGCTGGATTCGTCCGCCTTCAGACGGGGCGGATCGTTCTCGGTTCAAAGACTCTGAGCCAGGCGGGTCTCCACCCCATCTTCTTAGCGCCCGAATCGCGGGGCATTGGGATGGTCTTTCAAGACTATGCCCTCTTTCCCCACCTCACCGTTGAGGAAAACATCCTCTTTGGAATCACGCGTGGCCGGCCCTCCCGCGCTGAGGCTCGAGAGACCTCTCGAGCACGAGAGATGATGGACCTCGTGGGACTGGCCATGCTCGCAGGCCGTTACCCCCACGAACTCTCGGGTGGTCAGGCACAGCGAGTTGCGCTTGCTCGCGCCCTCGCGCCCTCGCCGGGCATTGTGTTGTTAGATGAGCCCTTTAGCAGCCTAGACCATTCCCTTCGGAGCCGACTCGCCAGAGAGGTTCGAGACATCTTGAAGTCCGCTGGAACCACCGCAATTCTCGTCACCCATGATCAGTCCGAGGCCTTTGCAATGGCAGACACGCTTGGCGTGCTCTTTGATGGTCGCCTTGTTCAGTGGGGTCGGCCCTACGACGTCTACCATGAGCCCTGCACAGCCGAGGTCGCCCGATTTATTGGCGATGGGGCACTCATCAGCGGCGTGAAGAAGGACCATCATGTCACCACCACGCTCGGCGAACTTCCTCTGGCTGCCTGCTGCTGCGATGAGGGCGCGCCTGCCCATGAGGTCCGTGTCCTGCTCAGGCCAGACGATGTCGTGCACGATGACCATAGCCCGCTGCAGGCGCGGGTGCTGCGAAAGATTTTTCGTGGTGCAGATTTCCTCTACACGCTTGAGCTGAGCAATGGAGAGCGTGTTCTCTCTCTCGTGCCCAGCCATCACGACCATCCGCTCAACCAGCCCATTGGCATTCGTCTCGAGGCCGACCACGTTGTGACCTACTCGGCCAATGAAGCGGCTGAGTCGTTCGAAAAAGAAGTGGAATAAGTGAGTGCCCCGGACTCGATTCGTCGAGAACCCTTTCGCATCCTCGTTCCTGGAATCGATACGGCCCGCCATCTCTTCGGAGAGGACCTCGGGCCCGAGCAGTCTGAGCATGCCTTTATCTGCCTGCCGGGTCTTCTGGAGACGCGAGAGAGCTTCAAGGACTTCTGCCTATCGGTCGCGACCGAGTACCGCGTCTTTTTGCTTGACTGGCCGGGTCGCGGTCTCTCCGACCGCCTCGCAGACCCCCGCGAATACCGAATGAGTCGCTACCTTGAGGACTTCGGGCTCTTTTTTGCACACATTCAGGGCAGGCTAAGGGCTGGCGAGAGAAGGGGCGGGGGCTTCGGCCTCTTTCGCCAGACCCAGCCCGCCAACATCCACCTGTTGGGAACCAGCATGGGGGGACTTCTTGCAATTTTCTTTGCGCGCTACAAGAGCGAGGACATCGCCAGCGTCGTTCTCAATGATGTGGGATGCCTTTTGCCCTGGACGGGCATTCTCGGACTCATGGCCGGAATCGGAAGCACGGCAAAGACCAGCAACCTCTTTGGCGGAGGAAGTCGCCAGCTCGCTGACGACATGGACATTGATCCAGAACTCTTTCGGGCCGTTCAAAAACCCGGGCACCTAGACCTGCCCCATCAGACCACACTTCACGGCGTGGATTTCGGGCGGGCCTTCTCAGAAGTGCCGGTCTCTCTCCTCGTCTTAAAAGGCGGGCAGAGCAGCATCCTCGATGAGGGCTCGATGGCTCGGCTGAGCGCGTGTCACCCGAGGACTGAAATGGTTACTTTTTCTGAGGCGGGGCATCCGGTGCCTTACTCCCCGCAGGTTTGCCAGACGATTCTGCGGTTTTGCCTTGCGCAGAATCGGCCGCTGCCCGAGGCTCTGACGCAAGCCGCTCACACTCGCTGAGCATTTTTATCTGGGCGCCCGTTGCGCGCATACCCGCCTGAGCGGCACAGGTCGCCTGCATGCGACTCTCAATATCCATGAGCTTGAGCGCCTCCTCAAAAGCGCTCACCACGCCCGGATCCTCCTTGCCTTTTACAAGTAGCCGCAGGGCGCCCAGCCCAAGAATGCGATCGGCCGAGGGCGTCTTCTGTGCCTTGACAATCATTTCGTAGTCGGTGAGCACCTGACCGTTAGAGAGCGCATCACGAACGGCATCGAACTCCTTGGCCTTTTGTTGCATCACGGCCAGAGGAGACGGACCATCCCCTTCTGACTTCGTGAGCGCCTCAAGCTGCTCCTTCTGGTCATCAAACTCCTGCCGCAGAGACTCCAGCTCTGCAGAGAGCGTGGACGCCTCCTTGAATTTCAAAAAGGCGAAGGTGCCCGCACCAATCGTGGTGAGGAGAAGGACACCGGTCATTACGATCCACTTTTTCATAGTCAGAGGGCCTGTCGCGAAGGAAACTTGTTAGCGAGGATCCAAGGGTAACAAAACCGAGTGGCTGGCCCAGGGTGCCCCGGGCTCGCCAAGTCGGTGGATCGAGAGCCCCGGCGGCTCGTCCAGAGGATGGCTTTTGCGGTCCTTTGCATAGTCAACGCCATATGGAAACGCGCAGCTGGCCCCCACCCACGCAGGTATGCCCGCGAACTGTCCAGCAATCGTCCTGTGAACATGCCCATTGAGCACGAGCCGCACTCGTCCATGGCGCCCCAGAATGGGAGCCAGCGCCTGGGCATTAGAAAGACGCATTGCATCGAAGAACGCATTGCCAGAGTCAAAGACCGGGTGATGCACCGCGAGCACCACATACTCATGTTTGTAGCGAGCAATTTCATCGTCGAGCCACTCAAGTCGGCGATCGCACAAAAATCCGCCCGGCTCATTTGGAACGAGGCTATCGAGGACCACGAGTCGCTGGGTCGGCCCGATGGGCAGGCTGTATTGAATGAACTCACTGGTCTGACCGATGCCAGGGTAGTCCGAAAAGATCTGCTGCAATGGCCTGCGTGCGTCGTGGTTGCCAATGACAAGATAGACCGGCATACGCCCATGAAGAGGGCCCAATCGCTCGCGAAGCGCCTGATACTCTGCCTCACTGCCCTCATCGACGAGGTCTCCGGTAATGACACAGCCCTGAATGGGAAGGCGACCTGAGAGGATCCAGGCGACCGCCCGATCAAGACGTTGCGATGTGGGAACCCCATTGCCAAGCGGTTTTCCCCCCGCACAGATGTGCGTGTCAGACAACTGCGCGATCAGAACTTGATCCATCGTGTAACTCCGTTCAGACTGAATAGATGGATTTTGCCCTCCTCATCACGTTTTCTGTCCTCGCATCTCTGGGCTCGCTCGTCTGTGCGGTGTTGGTCTTGCGGAGGGTGGCCGGCAGTGAGAGTGCGGAGGCTCCCCAGGCACTAAACGCCCTCACCCACCGGCTCGAGAGCCTGGGCAAGGACATCTCGGCACTCACAGCCGTGAGCCAGCACCAGAGTCAGGCGCAGGAACTCAGACTGCAGTCTCTGGCCACACAGATCACCGATGCACTCGAAGCGAGCAGGCGCACGATCAACGAGCGGCTTGAGTCGATACAGCGAGACAACGCAGCCAAACTTGAGGAGATGCGCAAGACGGTCGATGAAAAACTCCAGACCACTCTGGAGGAGCGCCTTGGCCTCTCTTTCAAGCAGGTCTCTGACCAGCTCGAACAGGTGCATCGGGGCCTGGGAGAGATGCAGGCGTTGGCCGCGGGTGTGGGCGACTTGAAACGAGTGCTCACCAACGTCAAGACGCGAGGAACCTGGGGGGAAGTTCAACTGGAGGCCATGATGGAACAGGTCCTCACGCCGAGTCAGTACGAAAAAAACATTGCGACGCGCCCCGGAAGTAGCGAGCGAGTGGAATTCGCTGTGAGGCTTCCTGGGCAAAGCGAGGATCACCCTGTCTGGCTACCCATTGATGCAAAGTTTCCGATGGAGGATTTTCAGCGCCTCCTCGATGCGCATGAATCTGCAGATCTCGCCGCGCTCGAGGTGTCCGCTCGAGCGCTTGAAACTCGCGTAAAAACCGAGGCCAGATCGATTCGAGACAAATACCTCGAGCCCCCGCACACAACAGACTTCGCCGTGCTCTACCTCCCAACCGAGGGACTCTATGCGGAAGTGGTCCGACGTCCTGGGCTTGCCGATGCGCTTCAGAGAGACTATCGGGTTACGCTGTGTGGGCCAACCAACCTGATGGCCCTGCTCAGTAGCCTTCAGATGGGCTTTCGAACTCTCGCAATCGAGAAAAGATCGAGTGAGGTCTGGCAGGTGCTCGGTCAGGTGAAGACAGAGTTTAGAAAGTTCGGTGAAATCATCGAAGCGACGGAGAAGAAACTCCAAGAGGCCAGCAATAAATTCAGTGAGGTCAACAAGCGATCGAGGGCTATCGAGAAACGCCTCAAGTCGGTTGAGGCCGTTCCGATCCTCTCCCCATTAGATGACTCTGCAGATGAGGAAGCGGCCTCAATGGATGCCCTCTCGACATCCAGACAGACCTGACCATGCTCCGCACACGCCTCCTCCTTTTGATTCTCGCCGCCTCTCTTGTGGCGCCCGCGCAGGCCCAGGTCTCTGTGAGCCTCCTTGGAGACGACGCGCAGCTCAGCAGACATGTCCTTGAACTCTCCATGCCAGATGTGAACGGAGACCTGCGAAAGGCATGGCGCGTGGTCACGTTCAAGAAGCGAAATGAGTTGCTGGCCTCATCTAACCGGATCTATCAGGAGTTCGACTGCGCCAAGGGCACCGTCAAGGACCTGATTCGTGTGCATTTCTATGGTCCACAGGCAACGGGATCCATTCTGAGCATTCAGGACATCAAGAACGACCCCCCGAGGCCTGCTGATGACCTCGATAAAAAGGCGATTGGCCTGGTCTGTGGGGACTTAAGTTCGTTTCAATAAGACCGATTCTGAGTCTAGGTAAACCCAAAAAACTCCGAGAGGTTGTCTGTGTCTGCAAAGTTACGAGCCGTTGTGCTCCTGCCAGCCCTCATCTCTGCGCTCATCACCCTCATGATCATGGGTGCGGATGGACCAGCGAGCCGTGAACTCCTGCTGCTTGTCTTCACTCTGGCCATGCTCACCATGTCGGCCACCTACGTTCAACTCCAGCGAGAAAAAACCTATGGTCTCGCGCACGCCCGGCCCGGGACACCCAAGAGCAAGAAAAAAGTCCCCAGACCGAGGGTGGCCTCAGACCTGACTCGCACCATCGCCCTCTCCGTAGTCTGTTGTCTCCTGGGGGCCGTTCTTTTCATGTCACTCATCTCCCCAAAACGGTTCTATTCGCACGACATCATTGGCTTTTTCACCATGGCGGCGACCTTTGTGTGTCTGAGCTCCGTGGTCTGGTACGGCCTGTTTCCGCGTCCGAGAAAGCCGCCCAAGGCGACGGAGCAGGCCCTTCCTGCCCTCGAAGGCCCGGCTGGCCAGGTGGCGCTCAACCCCGACGGCACGCCCATGCTCAATGCTGACGGCACACCCGTGCTGCTGCTCACCGGACCCGACGGAGAGTCTCTCGCGCAGCCCGATCAAGTAACCACGCTCTCACCCGAAGAGGAGGGCGTCATTGAACTCCAGGAGGGTGAGTCGCTTGAGGACATCAAGAAGCGCCTCAAACCTCGCAAACCCAAGGTGTCTCTTGACATGCTCAACACGGCAAATAGCTACGACGACAAGGTAGCGCTGCTTCGCTTTCTGGTCGCGGAGGATTCCAGTCGGGTGACTCAGGCTCTGCAGAAGTCGCTAAAGACCTAGGCTCCTAGGGAAAACACTGGTATCCTCTGCGCTTGAGTGCAAAAGCACTTCAACCCGCTGCCCCCATCCGGTGTACTTCCCAATCTGTTTTAGGGCGGCCTTAAAAGAGAGCCCCCTTGAACAACTTCGCCTCGCTCGGCCTTGCTGAGCCCATTCTTCGTGCAGTCTCCGAACAGAATTACGAACACCCCACCCCCATTCAGGCTGAGGTGATTCCGGCCATGCTGGCCCAGCATGATGTGCTGGGCATCGCTCAGACCGGCACTGGCAAGACAGCCGCCTTCGTATTGCCCTTGCTTCACCGACTCTCGGCCGAGATGCCCTCAGCATTGAAGCCGCGCATGCCCAAAAGCTGCAAAGCCCTCATCTTGGCCCCCACCCGGGAACTCGCTAACCAAATCCTTGAGAGCGTGCGCACGTATGGAAAGCACCTGCGTCTCTCCTCCGCTCTGGTTGTTGGGGGGGCAAGCGCAGGACCCCAGATTCGAGCGCTTGCGCCAGGGGTGGATGTTCTCGTCGCCACCCCAGGACGGCTTCTGGATCATCTCCAGGCGCGGCACGTTCGGCTTGACCAGGCCCATAGTGTGATTTTGGATGAAGCCGACCAGATGATGGACCTTGGTTTTATGCCCGCGATTCGTGATCTTCTAAGCCGGCTGCCAAAAAAGCGCCAGACAGTCCTTTTGTCTGCCACCATGCCCACAGAGATTCGCACGCTCGCCGACCAATTCCTCCACTCGCCCACGGAGGTTCGCGTTGCCTCCGCATCGAAACCGATCGCAAAGATCGAGCAGCGGCTTGTATTGGTTGATCCAGGGAAAAAGCCCGAAACTCTCATCGACCTTCTTGCGGACAGCGAGATTGAGCAGGCCATCGTCTTTACCCGGACCAAGCATGGGGCTGATCGGGTTCACAAGCTCTGCAGAGACTTTGGCCATTACGCAATGGCGATTCATGGCAACAAGTCACAGGCCCAGCGAGACAAGGCCCTTCTGGCCTTTCGTCAGGGAAAGGTGAAAGTCCTTGTGGCGACCGACGTGGCCGCACGCGGCATTGATGTTGATACGGTGAGCCACGTCTTTAACTACGACCTCCCGAACATCCCCGAAGCCTACGTTCACCGAATTGGCCGCACTGGCCGTGCTGGACGCAGCGGGATCGCTGTCTCCCTCTGCGAGCCCAACGAGCAAGGGCTTGCCCGCCAGATTGAGCGGCTCACCGGCACGCGACTCCTTCCAGATAGCGTTCGAAACCAACGCCCAGCCCGTCGATCAGGATCTGGGTCCTTCCGCTCCAAGCCTTCCGGATCCGGGCGGCCTGCAGGGACAAAGTCGGGACAGAAGCCCGCACAATATCGGGATGCTAAGCGGCCTCGATAGCTTCACCATCCCCCTCTTTCCCCTCGGGGCCGGGCTTTTTCCAGACGGCCTGTTGGTGCTGCAGATTTTTGAGATTCGCTATCTTGAGATGGTGAAAAAAGCCCTGCGGGACAAGAGCCTCTTCGGGGTGGTCGCACTCTGCGAAGGCAGTGAGGTGCAGCAACCGGGCTCGCAAACGGCCTTTGAATCAATCGGCACCCTCGCTGAGGTTGTTATCTCCAACGCGGTCCAACCGGCGCTCTATTTCATTCGATGTCGGGGTCGAGAACGTTTCCAGATCCATGAGTCCTCTCAGGGCCGCTACGGCCTGTGGTCCGCGCGCGTCAGTCTTTTGCCAGCAGATGAGCCAAAAGACATTCCGCCCGACCTGCAATACATCGCAAATCGGCTAGGTCGGCTCATCGCTGAACTACAGAGAAAAGGTCTGCCGGAGGCCCAGATGCCCATCTGGCCACCTTACCGGCTCGACGAGTGCGGCTGGGTGGCCTATCGATGGGCCGAACTGCTCCCACTCTCTCCCGAGCAAAAGAGAGGCCTGCTTGAGGAGAACGATCCTGAACTGAGGCTGCGAATGCTAGCCGAGTGGATGGGGCCCATTCTTGGTGAGGACCCGCCAGCACGGGCCCAAACCCCGTAAATCTTGAGGAGTACCTCATGCACAATTCCTCGGACACCTTCTTCGACGCAGCCTCTCAGGGGCTTCGAGAGAACTATCGGCTTCTCATTGGCTCAGTGGTGCCCAGACCCATCGCCTGGGTCAGCACGCTCAGCGAGAATGCAGTGGCCAACCTTGCTCCCTATTCGTTCTTTACCGTGGCCAGTTGCGAACCGCCGGTGCTCTGCGTTGTCCAGATCGCCCCTCGGAATGCCAGAGAAAAGGACACACTCAGGAACCTTCGGGCGACCAAGGAGTGCGTGGTAAACATCGTCTCGGCTGACCTCGCCGCCCGAATGAATCTCTGTTCGGGTGACTACCCGCCGGAGGTGAGCGAGTTCGACCTTGCGCAACTGACCCAATCACCCAGCAGACTTGTGAGGGTCCCCGGCGTTGCCGAGGCGCGGGTTCGCATCGAGTGCCGACTTCGAGAGGTCGTTTTGATCTCCTCCGGCCCGGGTGGCGGCGCCCTGATGCTGCTTGATGTGCTTGGCTTTCACGTGCAGTCGAGCCTGCTTGAGTCCGGCGCCATCCTTCCCCAGGCCTTGGATGCAGTAGGCAAAATGGGGGACGATGCCTACGCCTTCACGCGGGATCGATTCGATCTAGTCCGACCGCCGTCCGATCGCCCTTTGCAAGGCTAGGATTTCAACGTGATTTTTTCGGAGATCGTTGGTCTGGTTGCTGCGGCGCTCACCACCCTCGCCTTCGTGCCCCAGGCCCTCAAATCGTGGAGAACCCGGGACCTTTCGGGTGTCTCTCTGGTGATGTATGGAGTCTTTACCTCCGGGGTTGCGCTCTGGCTGCTCTATGGCCTTCTCATCGAGTCTTGGCCCGTCATTCTTGCCAATGCAGTCACTCTGCCGCTTGCCGGTCTCGTGCTTGTCTTAAAGCTCAGAGACCGCGCCTAAGGCGCCAGAGTTCGACCGATATACTCAAGGAGGCATGCTGCTCGACAAAATCATTCCCTCCCGACTCCTCTCAAAGGCGCTGAACGCCACGAAGCGACTGCTCTCAGAGCGCGGAGAGTCGAATGCCGCCAGCATGGCCCTCGATCTCATCGCAACCTACAACCTGCTCAGCGATGAGCAGAAAGACCAGTTCTTCCGACACCTCGCAGAAAAGTTCAATCCCGAACCAGCAAATGTCCTCGCAGCTGCTCAGGCCTACGCCAGCAAACCCTCTGCAGAGCATCTCATCGCACTCTCAGCGGCATCGGAGTCTCCGCGACAAGAATTGCTCAGACGCCTGAACCGCGCGCCGAGCGGGACGAAGACCATCATTGACATGCGTCACCACCTACTCAAGACGCTACATCGCAGACCCGAGCTAAAAGCGCTGGATGCAGACATGGCCCACCTGCTGGGATCTTGGTTTAATGCCGGCTTCTTGAAGATGCATCAAGTGGACTGGCGATCGCCCGCGCACATCCTTGAGAAGATCATCCAATACGAGGCAGTGCATGCCATTGATGGCTGGGACGACCTTCGTCGCAGGCTCCAGCCTGACCGCAGGTGCTTTGCATTTTTCCACCCACAACTACCAGATGAGCCCCTCATTTTCGTGGAGGTCGCGCTTCTCCCAGAGATTCCGGGAAGTATTGGCCCGCTCGTGGATAAAAAGTCTCCGACGCTGACCGCAGACCAGTTTAAGTGCGCCATCTTCTACTCCATCAGTAACTGCCAACCGGGTTTGCGTGGCGTCTCCATGGGCAACTTTCTCATTAAGCGAGTAGCCGAGACCCTTCAAAAAGAACTGCCCAGCCTGCGCTCCTTCTGCACCCTCTCTCCGGTCCCGGCTTTCATGGACTGGGTCTGCTCTGGGGCCCCACTGACTGCCCAAAATGTAAGGCCTGCCTGGCGCGCTCGACACCAGGCGAGCGTTGACCTACTCGGTCTTCGACCAGCCTTGTGGAATGAACGCGTGACTTCGGGCTGGCGGCCCGACACCTGCTCTGAAGACGAGCGGGCAGCCCTGCAGAGCCTGTGCACCCTCTACCTACTTGCACAATCAACCCAGCCTGGTGGAAACCCTGTGGCGAAGTTCCATCTGGGAAATGGTGCTCGGCTTCACCGGGTCAACTGGGCTGCAGACCTTTCCAGAAAGGGCATTAAGCAGTCTGCGGGCCTCATGGTGAACTACCTATACGACCTTGATAAGGTTGAGGTGAACCATGAACTTTTTGTAAATGGCGAGGTAAGCTTTACCAAAGCGGTGACCCAACTCATCTAAAACACAAGGAGACTCAACATGATTCGAGCAATTGGCAGGCTCGCACTGGCTGCGCTCACACTGGGCGCTCTCGCAGGTGCACAAGCTGCAGACCCCTGGCCCAACAAACCCATTACCCTCATCGTTCCCTTCCCCGCCGGCGGTGGCACAGACGCGTTTGCGAGGCCCCTTTCCACCCAGCTCAGCAAACAGCTGGGCAAAAGCATCGTGATCGATAATCGCGGCGGTGCGGGGGGAACTCTCGGGGCTTCAGTGGCTGCCAAGGCAGCCCCGGACGGCTACACCTTCTTTATGGGCGCAGCCCACCATGCCATTGCGCCAAGCCTCTATCCAAAGCTTGACTACGACATCGAGAAAAGCTTTATCCCTCTGCTCCTGGTTGCAAACCCACCTCAAGTCATCGTCATCAATCCGAGTAAGGTACCTGTCAACGACCTCAGGGGCCTGATTGACTATGCCAAAAAGAATCCCAAGGCCATGAATTACGGCAGTGCTGGCAACGGTAGCGCCCATCACCTTGCAGGCGAGCAGTTCAAGATGCTGACTGGCGCACCCATCACCCACGTGCCCTATCGCGGGGCGGGGCCGGCCCTCACCGACCTCATCACGGGCCAGATTGAGATGATGTTCGATGGCCTCGGATCCTCCTCACAGCACATCAAAGGCGGAAAGATTAAGGCGCTAGCAGTGGCCTCCACGAAGCGCTCAGCCGCGTTCCCTGATGTCCCAACCGCCGCTGAGGCCGGGGTTCCAAACTACGCGGTCAGCACGTGGTACGGGCTCTGGGCCCCCGCCGGCACACCAAAGGACATCGTGGACAAGATGACCTCCGAAGTGCAAAAGGCAATGGCCTCAGAGGAGCTCAAGACCACCTGGGCCAACAACGGCTCCGAGGTCCCGAGCCTCACGGGCGCCGCCTTTGGAAAGTTCGTCTCATCGGAGATTAAGCGCTGGGGCGACCTCGTTCGCACCTCAGGCGCCAAGCTTGACTGAGCGGCTTACTGCGTGAACCTCTATTCGAGACTGAGGGAGGGATTCCCTTCAGACAAAGCAGCCTGCGCCATCGAGACGCACGATGGCCTGTTCTACAGCTGGGATGACCTTGAGCGGGCCACTGCCAAGATGGCAAACCTGCTCTCAGGTCTTCACCTGCCCGAGGGTTCGCGCATCGCGGTTCAGGTCGAGAAGTCGCCTGAGGCGCTGTTCCTCTACCTGGCCACGCTTAAGGCAGGTTTTGTCTTCCTGCCTCTCAATACGGCTTACCAGGGCGCAGAGGTTCAGTACTTCGTTGAAAATGCCGAACCCGCCGTGGTGGTCTGTAGCCCGAAAAACCACAGCTGGGTTGAACCCATAGCAAAAAAGTCGGGCTGTCGCCATGTCTTCACGCTGGGGGAGGATCGAACCGGCACGCTGTTGACCTCCTGCGCCCACCTCTCAGATTACGGAAAGGTAGTGCCCCGCAGCGATGATGATCTCGCCGCCATTCTCTACACCTCTGGCACGACCGGTCGAAGTAAAGGCGCCATGCTCTCCCACGGAAATCTTGGAAGCAACGCGCAGGTGCTCAAAGATTTTTGGGCCTGGCAGTCAGGTGACGTGCTGCTTCACGCCCTGCCAATTTTTCATGTCCACGGACTCTTCGTCGCCTGCCATGGGGCTCTGCTCAATGGCAGCAAGATGATCTGGTTGCCACGTCTCGACACCAAGGCCCTCATTCATTACATGCCCCAATCAACCGTGATGATGGGTGTGCCCACCTTCTATGTTCGCCTGCTCCTCGACCCAACGTTCACCAAAGAGACGACCCGTAACATGCGGCTCTTTGTGTCGGGCTCGGCCCCCCTGCTCACCGAGACCTTCAACAGCTTTCGAGAGCGGACCGGTCACACCATTCTGGAGCGCTACGGCATGAGCGAGACGGTGATGCTGGTTTCAAACCCCTACGGGGGGCCGCGGGTTGGCGGTTCTGTGGGCGTACCCCTTCCGGGAACAGAGGTGCGTGTAAGGGCGGACAACAGACTGTGCGGAGTCAACGAGATCGGTGCAATCGAAGTCAGAGGCCCCAACGTATTCAAGGGCTACTGGCGCATGCCCGAGAAGACCAAGGAGGAGTTCACCCCCGATGGCTGGTTCAAGACTGGCGATATGGGCCGTTGGGGCGGCGAGACCAGTGCTGGTCCCGTGCCAAATCACTTCCTCTGTATCGTTGGCCGAAGCAAGGATCTGATTATTTCCGGTGGCTATAACGTCTATCCAAAAGAGATCGAAAGTTTCATCGACGACATGCTCGGTGTTGAGGAAAGCGCCGTGATTGGTGTTCCCCATGCAGACTTCGGAGAGGCTGTTGTTGCTATCGTGGTGCCCAAACCCAATGTGGAGCTCAACAGCGAGCAGATGATTAACGAGCTCAAACAACGAATCGCAAACTTTAAGGTGCCCAAGCGGCTCATTCTCGTGCCCGAATTACCTCGCAACGCAATGGGCAAGGTACAAAAGAACGTTCTTCGTGAGACCTACGGAGCAGGCTAGCCCCAGGGGAGGGCTGGGTTGGCGGAAGCGGTGA
>Ga0209189_1000533_pt1 | contig 31741 bp, 43 predicted proteins | sample C_130820_EF_Meta_FD_187308 | JGI IMG/M metagenome (GOLD analysis project Ga0209189, IMG submission 187308) | Freshwater microbial communities from Lake Croche, Canada to study carbon cycling - C_130820_EF_MetaG (SPAdes) (version 3) | ecosystem: Environmental > Aquatic > Freshwater > Lake... | reverse complement strand
TTGCCGCCGTTCTTTTGGATCGCGAACTTGTGATTCGGCGTCTCGATCTTGGTCCAGCCGCGCTCAACGAATAGCCAGTGAAGGCGATCCTTGCAGGATTTCGCCGCGTTCAGATCCGCTCTGGCAAGGGCGGCGAGGCGCTTGGCCTCGGTTTCGCGGAACTCGGCGTAAGCTTGTCGCTGAGCGATGAAGCGAGCGTAGTTGTCGAGCTTGCGGTCTCGCTCGTCCATGAGGTCGCCGAAGTAGGCTTCGACGGCAGCGAGGATTTCTTCTTCCGTGCCCCCGTCGCCTAATCGGTCGAAGGCATCGGCGATTTGATCGAGCTCGATATCGATCTCGACGAAGGTTCGGGTTGGGGTGGGCATTAGAGCACCACCCGGATTCGATAGGGGGCGACGAACAGATCGTGAAGGTCGCGGAAGATTTCCCGAAGGTTCTCCCAGTGTCGGCAAAAGTTGACAGCTCGCATCTTAGTTCTCCTATGCCCGTGTCAGCGGGCTACGGAGAACATGATACACAGTTTCTGTGTTTTTAAGTGGTGTTTTTTTGGTGTTTTTTGTTAGGCGTTCACATGGCGGGAATTAGGTCTCTTGGTCGAAGCCCGCTCGGTCGATGCCACGTCTGCTCAAGCCCGTCTTCATCGCGGATGACGCCCACTAGGCGAGCAATGGCTCCCCACCCTTCACCGTTGCTTGGCGGTTCAGTCTGAGGATTGATAGGTAGCAGCTTGGGCGTCAAAGTCTTGGTATCGACGGCGAGCATCTTAGCGGTACACGCATGGTCGCCTTTGCGTTGAGCAAGGACGATGACGCCAAAGTTCGGGCGATTGTCTCGCTCCCATATACCAAGGTCGCCTTCTTTGAGCGCAGGGTAACACGAGTCGTTTACAAACCGAGTGACAAACCGGTCGCGTCCCGCGAAGCGTGCGTCTACTTCGATGTCCTCACCTCCTGAAAGCGGATCGCCCCAATTAGTTGAGCAAGGGGTTTCACCAGCATATATCATTCGGGTTTTACCGATAGGCACAACGCTGGCAAACGCTGAGACCCCCGCGCCGTCGATCTCAACGCCTTTCCAGACCGGCGTGTCGTCCTCCGGCTCATAAAACCAGCTGAGCGACACCCCAAGGGCTTCAGCGATGAGCTTCAAAGGTTCCGGCGGTGGGGTTGGACGGTTGTTCTCGTAGTTCGCAATCCGACAGCGCCACTTCGGGACGTTATCAATGCCTAATGCCCGTTTTTTGGCCAGCGCCGTAGCCAAATCAGTCTGGCTCCAACCTTTGGGGCCTTTCTTGGATCGTGCGATGCCTATTTTTTCGCCAGGGCTATAAGCCATGCCGTAAGGATTCACCAAAAAAGCACAAAATTCCATACACCGAACCCGTGTTGCCCGTGTATATTAGTGCGGATGAACACAGAAACCGTGTTTAGCGACCGAAAGGCCCAAGGACGTAGACGCCTGTTTTCGCCAATCGTTGAGGCGGAAATTGCCTCGCGGTACTGGGGCTGGGGGCGGACTGATGAGACAGCCGAAGCACTCGCTGCGCTTTTCGCCCCGTTGTCTGCGACCGGTTCCGTGAGCGTAAACGCGATTCGGATAATTGCAAATCGAATCCGAGACACCAAAAAGGCCCCGCCCCCTGACAAGAGCGAGGCCCACGACCCACTTGAGGCGGATCGGACGAACTGTCTGTCTGATGATACCGCCTGCACGACCAAAACGGAGGAAGGAATTTGAGCTTATTTAAGAAAGCCAGCAGGAAGCGCGTCTTCTTGAAAGTAGGGCTGATGGGCGCATCAGGGAGCGGGAAGACTCGTTCGGCGCTCGAATTGGCGAAGGGATTGGCGAAGGGCGGGCCGATCGCGGTCATCGACACGGAGAATGGTTCGGCGTCGCTTTACTCACACGTGACCGAATTCGACGTTGCGGACATTGAGCCGCCATTCTCCCCTGAGAAGTACATTGCGGCGATTCAGCAAGCTGAAGAAGCGGGATACAAGGTCATCATTATTGATTCCTTCTCTCACGCTTGGAAGTATTTGCTTGACCGAAAGGAGCAACTCGACCAGCGCGGCGGGAAGCAAAACCAGTACGCGAACTGGGGGCCGGTGAAGGCCGAAGCCGACGAACTCAAGAACGCCATTCTTCAAAGCCGCATTCACGTTATCGCGTGCATGCGGGCGAAGACGGACTACTCCCAAGAGGGCGGCAAGGTCCAAAAGGTCGGACTCGCGGCTATTCAAGAACCGGATGTCGAATACGAGTTTACGACCGTGTTCCAGCTCGACATGGCGCACAACGCTTCCCAAACCAAGGACCGGACCGGTCTTTTTGGAAACCGGATTTTTCGGATTGACTCGAAGACCGGCGACACGTTTTTGAACTGGCTTGACTCGGCCGAAGTTCAGGAGATTGCCGAGCGACCTTCCCCGGTTCAAGAGGATGCGGCTCAGCCGCGCGGTGACGTCGCAAGTCAACCGCGGCCAAAGGGTGATCCCGAGTTAAAAGCGATTCGGGCGGCATGGGGTTTTGATACTCCCGACTGGACTCGGTTCCTTCGTGGGCGGCCCGTTGAGGTTGGCGCGGAGATCGTCAAGGCGGCTCACGCGGCTGGTATTCGAAGCCTCGAATTGGCAAACGAATGGAACCGTGCCGAGCGCAACGCGGCTTTGACAAGCGCACTTAATCAATTCAATCCAAGCCCAATGGAGTGGCAGGAACTGGTCGACCTTTGCAAAGACTCCGACCTGCCGATCACGGCGGCGGCGGCAATTACCCAGGCGCACCAAGGCGGATTGCGTGACTTTGAGACGGTGATCGAATGGGCTGGATCAGGCTTCCCGAATCTTGAAAAGCCCGAACTGGTTGGCGCGACTGAAGACCCGTTTGCCGATAAGACTCAGGAGGCCTTGATTGTTTAACCGCATCGTCCTCATTGGTCGACTCACCCGAGATCCGGAAATCCGCACGACGACCACGGGAAAGAACTACGCCACCTTCTCCATTGCGGTGGAGAAGGGCCGCAAGCCGACCGATCCGAACGAACCGACCGCCGATTTCTTTAACGTCAAAGCTTGGGGGCACAACTCCGAATACGTCTCGAACTACATCACGAAGGGCCGCCTAATCGCCGTCGATGGCCGGATTGAGTCTCGCAAGTACACCGACAAAGAAGGTGTGCAGCGTGAGATTTGGGAAGTCACTGCGGACAACGTGAAGGGCCTGGACCGAGTGAAAGACGATCCCGAAGGAGCTACGAGACAACCGGCGCGGAATGCGGCGCCAACACCCGAGGCGGCGGCATACGACCCCTTCGAGGACGACTAATGGCAAGCCCGACCGATCTTGCCCCGAAGGACATGGCGAGCGACCAGCTTGCCGTCGCCCTTCGGGGGTTTGGTTTGGACGTGAAGCGCGTGGAATCAAAGGATGGATATGCGCTCTACTACGTGGCCGTGCTCGACGAAGCGGCCAACCGATTAGAGGCGAACGTTGAGCGATTTTAACCGTGATAACTCAGTCAAGTGGGAGCGGCGTGTTCATGCTCGCCGCCCGTTCATGAAAGCGACCAAGTGCCACGTCGCGACCATTGAGAGGCTTCGCAAGCAAGGATATGGCTTTGAAGATATCGCCATCCAGTTAAGGCTTGATTTCGATTCAGTGAAGCAGATTTGTGGGGTGAAGGATTGATCTACTCGTTTACTATCCCTCTTCCCCCAAGGGCATTGAGCCAGAATGCCCACTACCATTGGCGACAAAGGCACAAGGCAGCCAACGGCACCGAGCGAGCCACGGGATACCGGGACGTGGTGAAGTTGCTCGCCAAAAATGCCAAGCCTAGCGATTGGTACCCGAGGCGCATTCGAGTTTCGACCGATTGGTACATGGGGCCAAGCGCAGATCCGGACATCTATCGACCACGCGACGAACCTAACGCCATTGGCGCACTTAAGGCAGCTTACGACGGCATCGTGGACGCGGGCTGGATACCAGACGACACTAGGAAGTGGTTAAAAGTGGGAGACGTTGAGCTAAAGGGCACGCAGAAGGAGCACGGGGGCAAGTGCCAAATCGTGGTGACCATTGAGGTGATTGACTGATGGCTTGGGCTAGGATCACCGACACTTTTGACGACGAGGACGATACCGCCCTGATGAGCGACAACGCGATCGCGCTCCACATCTGCGGCATCACTTGCGCCAACCGCCTCAAGACGGACGGGTTCATTTCGGATGCTCGATTACTTAAACTGCGAGGAGGTCGCACCACCGGCCTCAAGGACCTCATAGAAGGCAAAGGCGGCAGCGATCCGTGGTGGGTGAAGGTCGATGGCGGGTATCAGATCCGGTCATTCCTCAAGTACAACCCGTCCAAGCAAACCCGAGAGGCGAAAGCCGAAGAAGCCGCAGCTAGGGTTGCCGCTCATCGCGAATCGAAGCGAACACAGAAGCCAACTAAACAACCGAGTGTAACACCGTTGCAAGCTGATGGTAACGCATCGTGTAACGCGGATGTAACGCTGTTACAGGATGCGAACACGATTGAATGTAACGCGCATGTAACACACCATGTAACGCTACTCCCATCCCATCCCATCCCATCCCATCCCAATAAAGAAATACAAGAGGTAGTAGGTACTAAGAACGGGGAGGCCCCGGAAATTGCTGACCCCGAGCCACCTGCCGCAAGACTTCAACCTGGGCCCAATTTTATTTTTGTGGGAGAACCGGACCCGGAAACCGGAAACCCACCGGACCCCGTGACGAGGCTTATGCCGAAAAGCGCCGGCGCGATTTTCGGGAAATCAAACCCGCTTGCCGCATTCGACCCGACGAAGCTGCCCGTCCCCGAAGGGCATGACCAGGATGAGATCGACAGGAAGCGGGAAGCCTTTCGAAGGCAACGTGAGGTCATCCGATGAGCGGCTACGAGAACCGCCAAAGCCCAAAGCAGGTGGCCTTGGCGAAGCTCTGGGGGAACTTCAATCAGGCTGGTTTGCCGAACAACCTTTGGCGAGCATGGGAGCCAAATCTTGAGGAATATAGCGATCGGGAAGTCGAACAGGCTTGCCAGAAGATCATGAATTCGGACATGCAACGCCCACCTCGATGGGTTGATTTCCGCCGGTTCCTGCCCGGTAGAGCGGCGGACTCGACGCCCGGAAAAGGCTTACGATGGTGGGCAGTCAGCGGCGAATTTGGCGGGAATTGGGCCGACGCTGACGGTGAATCCGTGCGGGCCGCGGCGCTCGACATGATCAAAAATAGGTTCCCCAAGAAGGACATCCACAAGGCGAGGCGAGTCGATTTCTTGATGATGGCAATACGCCGAGGAGCGATCTCGCTAGAGGAATCAAAACTTCAACCGGCAGAACTCAAGTGATTCTGGAACGACCGATACCAAGGAAGGAGGGCGGGATGAAAAGACGAAGGGACTTTACGCCGATCGAGTTGATTCAGCTTTGGGCTGACTACCAGGCGGGTGGGGCGAACGGCATTCAGCTCAGGATCAGGCCGAACGGCAATGGGGGCATGACGGGGCAGTCCTTGAATCTTGCGGCATCGGAGTACATCCAGTCGGTACGCACGTTTCGGAAAGCCAAGCCGTTCCTACTCTGGGTTTATGCTCCGTCGGCCTCACAATGCGACGGGCGTGGCGGCGGTGACATCACGAAGATTGAGAACGCTTATCCCGGCGAGCTTTGGCCAAGGATGCTTGCCGACGCAGGGGTCATGTTTTTGCTTGGCTACCCAAAGCCGCTAGTTGCGGGCACGGTGCTCAATCAGTTCATGAAAGACCTTGTCGCCAAGATGCGGGCGACCCCGTTCGAATTTGGCGGGATCGATATTGAAGACGATGCGCCTATCCCTGATGGGGCGAAGAAGGTTGGCGATACGTGGGTCATGCCCTCGGGGGCTCGATGAATTTCCTGAGATTTTTCGACAGCCCTTGACAAGCGGCCAATTCCGTGATACCCTTTTCTCGTTATACCGATACCGGTGTGACTGAATATCCACAATTTTTGAAGGCCCCACTGAATAATCAGGCGGGGCCTTTTTCGTTATGGGCCCTTTCTCGCCATGGTTCGGGCCGCAGTACCCCCGCACCGCCTGGGCGCCACACCCGGCACGGACGGGGCGATTTGAACTAAAGCCGATGACAATCCCAATCGACTTCACAACGTTTGTCACTACCGTGGCCTCTTCAGCGGTTCTGGGCCTTGCTGTGGCTTGCGGAAAGCTTTGGGTGGACATGCAGGCGGTCAAGAACGACCTCACGGCGGTGAAGCGCCAGAGCGACAACCAAAACACCGAGCTTCGGCACGTCGCGGAAACACTCACCCAAATTCAGACCAATTTGGAATGGATCAAAGAAAAGCTATCGCGAGGTTAAGCCATGAAAAATCAGCCATTTAAGCATTTTGTATTTAACTCGAAGTCCATCATGGCCGTGGTCGGTGGCATTTTGACGATGCTGTCTCTGCGTGGTGTGCTTAGCCCCCAAGAGGCGACGGTGGCCACGGGGATCGTGCTTGCGGTTGTCGGCACCATGAACCCGAACCACAGTGCGGACAGTGAGGACGTCAACCCGCCGGGGAACGTTGGCTAAGATCAAGCTCAACACCCGGAGCCGAATGCGGGCGTGGCGACTCCGGAAGCAACGAGCGCAACGGCGGGAAGCCAAGGAACTGACGCGATGGCGAATAGCAAGCTGACCCCAAAGCAGGCGCTATTCGTTCAGGAATACCTTGTTGACCTAAACGCGACACAGGCGGCGATCAAAGCAGGATACAGCGCGAAAACGGCTCAATCCATATCAACCGAGAACCTTTCAAAACCTTTGATTCAGCAAGCTATCCAAGAAGCTTTTGCGCAACGAGCGGAACGGACCAAGAGAACCGCTGACGACGTCTTGAGAGACATCGAACGACGCGGCAAATTGGCAGAAGAAGCGGGGCAGTTCAGCGCGGCTCTCAAAGCCGCTGAACTCGAAGGTAAGTACCTCGGAATGTTCACCGAGAAGCTCGATCACTCCGGGGAAGTAGTCATCCGTGTCAAAAGAGATCGCATTGAGTATCCCGATGCCTCACCCGGGGCAGATGAGGATCTTAGCGGCTCGGAAGACGTTTAACGCGGTCGCCTGCGGTCGTCGGTTTGGAAAGACCCACCTTGTGAACTGCGAGCTGGCCGTCGAAACGATGGTCGACGAAGCGGCCCCGTTCGGTTACTTTGCTCCAACGTACAAGCTCCTCGCTCAATCGTTCCGTGACATGGTGGTGAGGCTGAAGCCGGTCATCAAGTCGGCTAACGCGACGGACCGGCGAATTGAGCTGATCAACGGCGGAACGTGGGAAGGTTGGACGCTCGAAGACGAAGACGCCGGCCGTTCGCGAAAGTACAAACGGGTCGCGATCGACGAAGCCGGGCTTTGCAAGAAGCTAGGCCAAATCTGGAACGACGCGATTCTTCCGACGCTTAGCGACTACAGCGGCGAGGCCTGGCTACTCGGCACACCCAAGGGGATGAACTTCTTCCATGAAGCATTCCAGCGCGGGCAGGACCCGACGCAAAGCCTTTGGGCATCGTTTCATGCTCCAACGTCGGCAAACCCGTACATCCGGTCATCGTTCATCGAAATCGCCCGCGCGCAAATGCCGGAACGGTCATTCCGGCAAGAGTATCTAGCGGAGTTCCTTGAAGATGCGGGCGGCGTGTTCCAAGGCGTTCGTGAGTGCATTGGTAGCCACACGCAGGGCGACCCTTGTAAGTTTTTCGGGCTTGACCTTGCGCGGACTCAGGACTATTCGGTACTCAGTGGTCTAGGCGAGGACGGGCGGCAAAACCACCTAAGCCGATGGAACGGCATCCAGTGGGAAGCGACGGTAGAACGGGTGGCGCGAGTCGTCGAGCAACACCCCGGCGCGGTGCTCGTGGTCGATTCCACGGGCGTCGGGGACCCAGTCTATGAATTGATTCGGCGGCGGCTTCCGAGTCATCGCGTGGTGTCTTTCAAGTTCACGCACGACTCAAAACGACAGCTTATTGAGAATTTGCAACTTCAGTTTGAGCGGCGAGCGATTTCACTTTTGAATGACCCGGTACAGACTGGCGAGTTGCTTGCCTACGAATACGACGTGACCGCGAAAGGAACCGTGACGATGAACGCACCCGACGGCATGCACGATGACACGGTTATCGGACTTGCGTTGGCTGCATGGGAGTTCCGGCCGAGACAGACAGGCTTCTCTATGGATCTCGACGATTGGCGAAAGGTAATGCTATGAACCTACTAAAAACGGCTACCAAGTGGTTGCAGGCATTCCGTCCGCAAGGCCCGAACCGTGGCCCGTCAATGTACCGTGCTACGCCGTGGCTTCGCAATTCGCGAATCAACTACGCCGAAGAGGTTGGCGATCCGTGGAACAATTCGATTGTCGCGACGTGCATTCAGCGAAAAGCGACGATGCTTCAGGACTTGGAGCTAATCGTCCAAAAGTGGAACCCGGCCAAGAATCAGTGGAATCGTGCTCAAGGTCCGCAGGTCGCTCAAGCGGTCAACGTTTTCAATCACCCGAACGACTATTACAACGGGAATGCCCTGATTGCTGGCCTTATCCTTTCGTTGGACACTCGCGGGCATTCGTTTCTCTTTAAGCGACGGGACAACGCGGGGCGGCTCATCGGCTTTTGGTACATGCCTCACAACTGGACGCAGATCCTAAGCGACCGTGACAATCCCGATGGGCTGAAGCTAATCACCCACTATCGTTACGTGGCCTATGGCGCGGGTCCGGTTGATCTGAACTACGAAGACGTCTTGATGACCCGCAACGGGATTGATCCGCTTGACGTTCGTTGCGGCTTCTCGCCGCTTTACGGTCAGCTTCGGGAAGTCAGCGCGGATAATCAGGCGTCGGGTTGGCTCGATACCCTTCTTCGGAATGGGGCGACTGGCGCGCACGTGATGACGCCGGAAACGGTTCCACCAGGCGGCACGGCTCCGACTCCGCAACAAATGCGGGATATGCGTGACCTGATCAATGAGACAATTTTGGACGCTCGCGGCCAAGCGGTTTACTTGCCGTTTCCGTCAAAAATCAATCCGCTAACGTTCAGCCCGAAAGACCTTGACCTTGGAGCGATTCGCTCGATTCCAACCGACCGAATTTGCGCGGCGCTCGGTGGCGATCCGATGGCGTTCGGGTTGCCCTCTTCGTCCAAGACCTACGCGAACCTTGCTGAAGCACTTGACGCGCTTGGTAACCTCACGGTGCTTCCGATGGCGCGGGATATGGCGGCGCAGTGGTCTCAACAGATCCTTCCCGAGTTCGGAATGGACCCGGCCATGTTCCGGTATGCGTGGGACACTTCGGCCGTATCATGGCTTGCCGACGAAACCAACGCACGAGACGAGAACAACCGAGCAAACTTCCTAGCGGGCATCATCGACCGCTACCGGGCTAAAGAGGTGATGGGCGAGACCCCGGAAAGCACTGATAAGGGTGTGACCTACTTTGACCTTCAGGCGCGGGCGTCGGGCATCGGCGCACCAGCGGACACGGCAAAGAAACAAGGGCTTTCGGATTGGGCTATCCGCATGGGCGAAGCCAACCGGAAACGGCTAGAGAATGCCGGACGAACGCCGGGCATCGTCACCCACAAGGTCACGCGAGACAAGCTGGCACAGTCAACGCATAACCGGAACATTAATAAGATGGACCGGGCGATGATGAACGCTTTTGACGACTACAAAGCGGGGAAGCTCGATATCGAAGGGCTCAAAAGCGAGCTGACTCAAGCGATCTACGACACCCACAAAGTTCAGTACACGCTCGGGCTCCAAACGGGCGGAGCGACGCCAACGACTGACCAAGTTGCGAACTTTACCAAGACCACGACCGACGTAGAGCAGGAATTCCTGCTTGGCTTCCTTCAGGACATTGAAGACGGGCGGTACAACGGCGATGACGGGTCCCTTGACATCGAAGGGGCACTTCGGCAGCGGGCAGGGCTCTACAGCCTAAAGACCTCTTCGAGCGCGTCAGCGGGCTTTATTGCCGCCGGAACGCCGGATGAAAAGTATGACTGGCAGTTGGGCGTTGCCGAACATTGTCCGGACTGCCTTTACATCGCGTCGCTTTCTCCTTTTGATGATTCGACCGCGTTTACTCACCCTCGGGAAGGGAACACGGTTTGCCTTGGGAATTGCAAATGCCGATGGGTTCGGGTGTCGGACGGACTAAGCCCGTTTGGACCAGTTGAATGAACATGAACGAAAAGAAGACCGCCATTTTCCACGCGCTTGGTGCGATCAAGGATAACCAGATCGAAGTCACAGCTTCGACCACGGGGACCATGCTCCGTATCGGGTGCGTCTTTGCGCCTGGTGCATTTACTTCGGCGGCGCTCAAAGGGTTCGTGAACGATGGCGCGATTCTGGTTGGTCACGACTGGGATGATCTCCCCATCGGTATGCCGATCTCGGCGAAGATCCAAGGAAACGAGCTGGTGAGCGTTGCCCAGTTCCACGCGACCGAAGCCGGTCAAGAAGCTCGCACGATCGCTATGGAGCGAATGGGCGCGGGTAAGTCGGTCAGCGTGTCCATCGGCTTCACCCCGGACTACGGAACAATTCAATACTTCAATTCGGGCGCGGAACTTCTCAAAGCCATCGAAGACGAGGGTGGTGACCTCACGCAGTACGACGCCAAATCCATCAAAGCGTGGAAATACTCGTGCAACCTCATTCGCAGCGTCACCGAGCTTTATGAGTGGTCGATTGTGCTGGTTGGGGCGAACCATCTTGCCAAAGCTCGACAGGTCCAAAGTCTTAACGGGGATTCAGCGCATGGTCTGGATCTCGAAACGCATCTTGAATTCTCGCTTGCTGGGATTCAACGAGCACTCGACGTCGCCAAACTCCGCGAACAAAACGGACGACGGCTTTCCGAAGATCGGCAATTGATCATCCGGCAAATACACGCAGTCTCGGGCTCCGTGCTTGAAATGTCGGTGAGTCCACCCGAATTGGAAGAGGACAAATCAGCGAGCATCGAACTATTGCGCCTTCGGTCGCATTCGTTGTTCCTTTTGCAAGAGGATAAATAAAATGTTGAAAGAGCTAATGGAAAAGCGCATTAAACTTGCGCACGACATCCGGGGCTTTATGGAGAAATCCAACGGGACCCCCAACGACATGACCGAATCGGATAGGACCGCTTGGACTCAGGCGGTTGCTGACTTCGACAAACTTAACGATCAAATTGATCTCGTTAAGCAAAGCGAGCAGGCCACGATCTTGCTATCTCAGCCAGCGCCGGGCTCCGGTGTCGCGTCTGGGGCGCGTGCTGATGCGAGCGCCAAGCAAAAAGGCAAGAACATCGACCACCAGTTCCTTGAAGTGCTGAAAAGCGGCCACCGAAGCGAAACCTATCGCCAGGCATGGCAGGAAGACGCGAAACTTCACGCTTTCAGTGAGACTGACCTTTCTGGCGCGGGGTACTTCGTGACGCCTCTTCAGATGGCCGAGCGAATCATCACCAACGTTGCCAAGATGACCTACATCCGGTCGATGTCGGAAGTCTATTCGGTTCTCGGTGCTGACTCTCTCGGATTTGTCACCTCGTCCGACCTGAATGATTTCTCGTGGGTCGCAGAGACGGCGGCGGTTTCGGTTTCGACGGAATCGACCATCGGACGACGCGAACTACAGCCGCATCGTGGGTCTAAACTCATCAAGCTTTCTCGCAAGCTCATTCGCAACGCGGCCAACGCTGAAGCGGAGTTCATGCGCAAGATCACAAGGTCACGAGCCTACACAGAAGAAAAGGCATTCATTAGCGGAACCGGTGTGGGTCAGCCGCTTGGGTTCAACGTCGCTTCTACGTCGGGCGTTTCCACATCGCGAGACGTGTCCTCGGGCACTGCAAATACGGTCGGTTTTGACGATATCGTCAACGCTTATGCTCTCATCGAAGCTGGTTACCGTGGAGACCTAACGTGGTTCCTTCACCGTAACATGGAAGCCCGAATCCGAAAGGTCAAGGACTCCAACAACCAGTACATTTGGTCCCCGGCAGGTGTCGGTATGTACAACGCGCAAACGCTCGTCGGCGGAATGCCTTCGACGATCTTGGGTGTTCCCACGGCCATCTCTGAGTTCATGCCTGACCCCGGCGTCAGCGGCAACATCACCACGGGCACGTACCCGATGACTCTTGCCAACCTCAAGTTGGGTTACATCATCGTAGACAACCTTCTCAACGAGATCATTCCCCTTAACGAGACTTACGCCAACTCCAACGAACTTGGCTTTGTATACAACTTCGAAACCGATGGCGCACCGGCTCAAGAAGGCGCGTTCGCACGGGTCAAGGTGAGCTAACCATGTTGACAACCTTCCTCCTCGATTCGGCCATTCAGCACGTCGCTCCCAACGACGGCGCTACGACCACCTACACGCTTGCAGCGGGCACGACCGACGTCAACAGCGTTGCCGTTGACCTTCAGGGCATCGGGCCGGTTAGCTTGACCTTCCTCGCGGTCTTCGGGACAAACGTTGATACGGGTACCTTCACGTGGAAATTGCAGTCTTCGGACGACAATTCAACGTGGGCCGACGTGACCAACGCAACGCAGTCGTTCACCGATGCTTCGGCAAACACGGCGAACAAGATGCTCGGAATCGGCACCACCAACCCAACCAAGCGGTACTACCGCGTGGCGATCGACCGGGGAGTAGCTAACACGGTCATAAACGCTCTGCTTGCGATCATGGGTCAACCACGAGCGAAGCCGTACACTCAGTTGACGACCGCCGGGCAGTTTATCGCTGCTCCGGTCTCCGTTGCGTAAGCCCTAACCAGGCTGACGACTATCAGGCCACTCCTAACCGAGTGGCCTTTCTAATTTATGGCTGCACCGACCACCACTGATCTAACCAACTTCCTGACGACGATCGGGGTAACTGCGTCGGGTTCGGCTGACCTATCGGCGCTTTTGACGTCGGCCACCCAGGAATTCGAAGAGAAGACGGGCCGCCAAAAGTTTGAGGGCGATTCGAGCACGACGGCGATCCGGTACACGCTTCCCATGCCGACAGGGAAGAACATTCGGCTCGTGATCGCGGATTGTTGGGCGATCACAGAAGTGCGCACCGATTACTCCGGGTCTGGCACGGGGACGGTACTTGCCGAATTTGATGACTACATGGCGCGACCGTACCAATACGCGCAGCTTGGTCGACCGGTTGAAGCGATTGATTTCGTGACTCTTCCAAGCGTTCAGCCGGGCTCGATCCTCATCACCGGAAAGCTTGGGTATGCGTCCTCCATGCCCAAAGCGGTGTTTGAAGCAATCCTTTCGCGGGCGGCTTCGCAATTACTGATTCAGCAAGCGGGCGAGTCGGGCACCGTTGCCGAAGAAAAGCAGGGAGATCGAAGCGTCAAGTACAGCGCGGATGACACCGTTTCCCGGCTCCGCGGCGTGTTTGATCGGGCCGTAGCGCGATACATGAAGGTGATTGGCTAAATGGCATGGCGGTACCCGAACACGGTTGCGGTGGCACCTCAGACGGCGGCGATTGACGGGACCACGAAGCTGACTGCAAACCCAGTGATTGGATCATCGGTGAACGTGGCGTGTGACTTCCAGAAGCTGACGCCAGGGCGAGCGTTTGAAGATTTTGGCGTCCAGCTAAATAACCCGGCTCGGATTTTTGCGGCGGCGTCTGACCTGACCAAGTTCCCTCAGGGGGCACGGGTCACGTTTGAAGGCATTCTTTACTCTGTCGTGCATTCAATGAAACGAAGCAAGGGGGCGACGGCGCTCGACTACGCTTTGGTCGTCATTGAAAGGATTAATAACTGATGGGAAGACCGCTTACCGAATCGGTCTTGGTTGACGTTGCGGCGGCGATCAAAACGGCTTGGTCACCGGCTCAAATTGAGATCGACCGGCCCCAAATCGCGGCGGATAACTTTCCGTATGCCCATCTGGCGATATCAAACATGACGCGGTTATCGGGTTCGCCGACCGAACAAACCTATATGTACGAGATCCGGATTACCGGACGATTCGCGTATTCCAGTTCGTCAACCACGTTGATCGGATCCGAAAAGATCGCTCGGGCAAACGACTTGATTAATGCGCTCATGGGCTCGACCACGCTGAAGGCTCCAAGCTACGGGACGCTGCAGGACGTGCCGACGATTGAGTACGACGAGCTGGACGGGACGAACGATAGGGCCTATGAAGTGCGGGCAACCTATCAAATCGCTATTACCGGCACGATGAGGCCCTAGTCATGGCGCAGCACACGAACATCGCTTCCTTTGGTGCAGCAATGGAAAAACGGTTTGCTCAAGTCGGAGTCACGGCTAAGACGGTTCACAAAGAACTGTACGACGGCGGCAAAGACGATCACTTTGAGTTCACCGCCGGACAAATTAAAACGAGTGAACTTCGGGCGGCAGGTCATCCGTTTGCTCGGGAAGGACTAGCTCAACGCGGCAATCAGACGTCAAAGCGTCTCGCCGGGAAGCGTGGTTTTCGGGTCAACCTGCTACCCATCAACGAGCAGACCGGAGCCCTTCGGCGTTCGTATTTCGAGACACCACCGCAAGGCAAAGACCAAGTGGTGAAGATGGGTTTTCGCATCCGATACGCCCGTTTTGTTCTTTCGCCAACCGGCACCCGAAAGATGGTCTCTCGCGGCTTCTACTCTAGTGGCGGTAAGCAGGGGATTATCCGCAAACGCCACAAGCTACGTCTCGCCGTCGCTCAAAAACTCTATCGTCAGCTAATCAGGAAAACATAAAATGGCAACACGCTACTCAGGACAGGACATCGGCATTTTCACGGCTGGGGGTATTGCGCTCGTTGCCGCCGGGACCAACTTCACCTTTTCGATGACCAACGAAAAGCAGGACGCGGGGCTAATTGCTCGACTCGGAAAGAATTCCCAAGGCGTTAAGGCGAACTGCAAACTATCGGTGGATCTTGCCTCGGTCGTCAGCGGAAGCCAGCGCGTCTCTCACGTAAACGTGACCGCATTCACAATCGGCGGCGTGTCTTACCTCAACGTGCTCAAGAGCTTCACGCTCTCCGGTTCGTTTGAGCACGTGATGCAAGCAGGCGTTGGGGAGAAGTACGGGAAGCCTCAAGTCACCGCTAAGGATTATCAAATCTCGGTAGATATCGACGTTGAATCGGACGATGCCAAAACCCTATTCGACTTCTTGGGCGGGTCCGACTTTTCAAACAATGATCAAACGGTCAGCATCACGGTTAATTCGGTCGTGCTGACCTTCGCCATGAACTTGAATGAGGCGACGTTAACGGGCCAACGGTACGCGCTTCAGCAAATCAGCATGTCTTTTGACGGAGGAGATCCAGGAGCGGGCGCTTATCCGGCAGCCCCGACCGGCACCAGTACGATTCTCGAAAAGGCGTTGAACGCACCGACGACGGAGGTGTCGTTCACCTTCCAGAACGCGCTTGCGTCCGATACTCACGGCATCAAAGCCAGCGGAAACGCGGTCTTTGATTCGTTTTCTTTCAAGGTCGTCGACGGGCAATTGGTGGAAGAAAACTACAGCTTTGTAACTTACAGCACCGTTACGCTGGCGGCATCGAGCTAAACATGGAACGACACGACATCAGACCAGATTGGAATGACCCCGCTGCAAACGGCGGTTTTGGCGGCAAACGAGATGTTTCACGTGAAACAGTTCAGGAGCCGCAAAATGTGACCGAGAGCGAGAAAAAGGAAGAGGTAACAAATGAGCCAAACGCTAAGCCCTGAAACCCCTGTTGCCGTAGACGTTGATTCGCTTCTTGAAGCGTTTGGCGCTCCCACAACGTTCGAAATTGCTTTGCCCAACGGCGGGGGGCTGACCTTCAAAGGCTTCGGCTCCTACGCAGAAAAGAAGGCTTTCGAAAAAGACAAATTGGGCTTTGTCAAGCAACTCCTTGACGCAAAAGCGGCGGCGGTGAAGGCGGGCAACAATGACCTTCTCCCGGCCCCATTCCGCGAACTTGGGGACCTGGTAAGCCAAGAGAACGTAGAGGCGGCGTTCACGCTTCACCGGCTTTGCCTGTCACCGGGCTTTACCCCGGTCGATGCGTTGCGGCTGACGTCGGCCCCTCACCTGATCTCTTACGTGATGGATCAGATCACTTGGTACAGCTCCAATTTCTTGGTGAACCTGAAGAACGAGCTTTACGGCGAAGCAAAAAAAGACTGAAGGCGAATCCGCTCCTTGCCTTAGAAATTGAGGTGAGTGGGCGGGTCTTTGGTTGCCACCCCGAAGACTTGACGCCTCGGCAGGAACGACAGTTAGTGGATATGGTCAGTGCGGAAATTCTCGCGATTGAAAGCGGGCGAAGAGGGATCTTGTAATGCCAGATGAAGTCCTAGTAACCGAGTTCCGAATGGTTGACCACTATTCGGCCGGGGTTCAGAAAGCGAGCACGGCCACGAAAGGATTCCTTGCGTCCGCTCAAGGGCTCGGCGCCGGCATGGCCAAAATCGGCGGCTTTGGGCTTGCGGCGGCGGCGGGTGTTGCGGGGGGCGGCGGGGCGCTATTGGGGTTCGCGAATGCGGCGTCGGAGTTGGCGGCGGGTATTGCGGCGGGTGTTGCGGCGGGCGGCGGTGCGCTATTGGCGTTTGCGAATGCGGCGTCGGAGGCGTCGGCGTCGTTCGATACAATGAAGCGGACGTTCGCCGGTGCGCTCGGGGGGATTGAAGCTGGAACGCAGGCGATGTCGTACCTGGAAAGCTACGCGACCAAATCAGCGTTCGGGTTAGAGGATCTGGCGCGGGCGTCGGCACAACTCGCGGCTTCGGGGCTTGACGTTGGTCGATTCTTGCCCATCATTGAGCGGTTTGCGCTCGTGACGTCGGGCGTAGATCCGCAGGGGCTAATTCAGGTTGCAGGTGCGCTGGCACGGGTCAAGGGCGGGTCTTTCGGCGAAGCGTTTGAAGTCTTCCGTAAGGCGGGCGTAGGCGCTCAAGATCTACGCGCTCAGGGTGTCGGCGTGACCAAAGCGGGCGAGATCCAAGGCACGTCGGACCAAGTCTTCGACGCCATTCAGAAGATCAGCGAAGGGCGATTGAAGACCATCGCGGACTCAATCAGCGGTGGCGCGGAAAACATTCGGGCGAACGTCTCGGACGTTGCGGGTCAAGCGTTCAGGCAGATCGGGGACGAAGTCAATAAGCTCTTGTTGCCGTTCCTTCAGTCGTTCACGGCGGATATGTCTTTACTGGTGAAGTCGGGTGTCGTGCCATTTGTCGCTGGGCAATTCCTTGGTCTTGGGTCCGGGCTCAAATCAAGTAGTACAGTTTTTGAAAATTTCTTTGTCGGGCTTGCTCAAGCGTCGATTCGACTAAAGTATTTTGTTGATTCTATTGGGTATCTAGTTGACATCGTAAAAGTAAGTGCTTCGGGAGGCCGCGACCAAGAAGCGGTCGACCGAGTCTTAAAGTTTTCCGCTGGTCTCAAAAGCGGCATACTTGATTCGCAGCTGAAGTTGTCGGAGGCGCAAATACGGAACCGGTTTAGAAATGCGAGGGAAACTCCAGACGGGCCAGCGCCAACATTTCCAACCGTTCCGCAACCGGACGCACTCACTCAAGACCCTGTGGCGCGGAACACGGCGAAACTCGTCGACCTTGCCCAAAAGTCGCTAGATCTCCAACGGCAAATCCTTGGCGGCGGCGCTCGGGCGGAAGAAGCGGCTTCGCCCGTTCGGATCGGCGCGGCGCTCGGAACGAATAGTCCGATGACTGGCAAGCCCGAACGGCTGCTCCTTCAGTTCGCAGCGGAACTGAGAGCGGAACTGCTTGGGCATCAGCTCGCCATGGCTCGAAACTCAGGTATGCCCAACCGCGTGGCTAGGCGCTAACGAGGCGGCAACACAAGCCCGCATTGCAGGCACTGAACATTGATTGTCCCGGCAACTGTTGACGGCAGGAATAGTCCAAAAATTGCGATGATCGTCGCCAAAATTATGAGCACGATCCCGTAGGCGCAAATGGTCACGAGGCCAATTAAGAAAAGAATCCCGGCGACCCTCAAGAGGTAGGTGCGCCACGAGTTCTCCACTCTATTTTGAGTTTGCACCAGTGCCGGTCGCTGGCATCTAGGGCAAACATTGCTATCCATCACGCCCGCATTCTAACACACGGTACCTATGCCAGACGCGCTAACAGTCCTAATTGATACCGCGCAACGACGGCTTTCCACGCCTCGGCTCTCAATGACGGCGGCCAAGTTCGAGTTCAATGGGCTCGCGTTTTCAGGGACCTACATCGAACCTATCGGCGGGACGGTGATGCTCCAACCGGCTTGCTTTACCGATGCGTGGGACACCTCAAACACCGGGGATACCCTTCGGCTCTCACTCTCGGATTTTGGCATCACGGCGTCAGCTTCGGAGTGGCAGGTGGCGAACAATCGGGGCGCGGGCAATGTTCGCCTTATCAACCAAAGCGGGCTGACCGGCGGCGTTCGAACTTCGATCAGCACAACGGGGAGCTACGCAAAGAATCGGGCGTGGTTCGTCTCGTTCTACGTTTACAACATCGAAGGCCAAAAGGATGGGATCTACTTCGAATGCGGTTGGTCCAACACGGGCGACGGAACGGTGGGGCGCTCGCTTCGGTTCCGAGTGGGCGGCATCGTCGAAGTGTGGACGGACGGTGTTCAGGTCGGTCAGTACACGATCAGCAACGCGACCCAGGCCGATACCTACGCATCGTTCATGGTCCTGCCATTCAGGAAGCGGGATCTGCTCGTTCTCAACATTGAAACCAACGACGGGTTTATCCACACGTTCGCGGACATCAATGAGACGGCTACCGACCCCGTCATTCTCGGTGACACGAAGTTTTGGGTCAACGTGCCAACCGGCTCAATCAATATCGAGCTTGCCCCGCTGAAGTTTGCGACGTCGGGCTACGTGACCTCTTTGCCGATCTCCATGATGGTTCCGCCACCGACCGGCGCAACGCTTGAGGCGCGGACAAACACCGGCGTGGGCGCAAGCATCACGAACGCCATGATCCTCGGTGATCAGCCTTATAACGGCACGATTCCCGATACGGTCAACAAGGTTTCTGCCTTTGTTCCGGTCAAGACGGACGCAACCGCGTACACCCCTAATAGCTCAACTCGTGACCTTTTGATGAAAGTCAGCATGGTCGGAAGTGGGATTCACACCCCGTTCCTCTATGGCGCTCACGCGGCCTACGCTCCAACATTCGCGAACACGAGTGCAGCGGAAGAATTTGACCTGACGCCCTACATCGTGCGAGACCCTTCGCCGATGCTGACGGTCCCCGATGAACCCGGCGGCGTGTCGTTTACGTTCTCGCTTAAAAACCCTGAGACGCTTGGCGCTTCAAACGTGGCAAAGCTGTTGACTCTCGGAAATCGACCGGTAAAAGTCAAGATTGGGAGCAAAGTCATCATTGACGGCGTGATGATGGAACCGAGCCTAACCGATGCAGTTTATGACGGGGCCCGGCGGCTTTCTTGCGAGGTTCGGGACCGGCTTTACCTTGCCCAACACCTTCAGTTTCGGGAGCGGATTCCGCTTGACGGCCTTCCCCTTTCGGATTCTTCCCCGGCGGTCACTTGGGATTCGATTGTCAGTTATCTGTACTATTACTTCGGCGTAAACCTGTCGGAAATGAGTCTCCAAAATATCGGGTTTAACCTTCCGGTAATTCCTGGCAGTCTGAACGACGATCCGTTCAATGCGGTCATCGACGTCAACGCGAACCCATATGATGAGCTGGCGCGGCTTGTTTCGACCTACGCGGCGGGCTACCTTTGGGGACTGAAACCGGGGGGCAGTGGGCTCGTTGCCATGTTCCTTGATCCTGACGCGCTTTCGTCGACCCCGGACTACACCTTGTACCGAACCAGCGCGGACGCGGTAGCCGCTTCAAAGCCAGCGCGAGACGTGTATTTCAGCTACACCGAGCGGCCGCTACCGCTTGATGCCAACGAGGTTCGAGTTTCAGGCTATGACCCAAGACTGAAGAAAGCAATTCAATCGTACAAAGTCAGTGCGGCTTCTCAGACGGTCAACACGGATCCTAGCTCACGCCCTGACAATTGGGTAGGCGCTCCCCTTGTTCTTGGGCTGACTGACCCGCGAATTACTTCGCAAGACGCGGCAACGAGGGTAGTGACGGCGGTCTTCCCTCGCGTCTCGACTCGATATTGGATCTCGAATTGGACGAGCGAAATGCTCTTCAAAAGTGGCGGCTATCCGATTTGGCGCGGTGACCTCGTGAGCCTAAACGGGCGCCGAAACGTGCGGGTTTCGGCGTTCACAGTCACGTTCCATGTTGAGGACTCGGGCAGCGTGTGCGTTCGATCGGCAAGCTACACCGGTGGAACACTTCTTAATCGCGGCGGAAGTGACCCGGATAGCATCATCGGTCAGCAATCCCTAGCCAACTTTAATCGGTCAATCGTCTTCCCCGGCGGCGAGTTCATTGCCAAACAAACTTCGGTCAAGACTTACGCGGTGCCCTAAATGGCGACATTCAAGACCGGACGGCAGCGCACGATCGAGTTTGCGGGGACGCTCGACGGCTACCATTCCTCGCAATGGGTTTGTGTTACGAATCCTCCGACTGACCCGGACCCATACACGGTCAACGAAGAAAGCTACCGGCGACCGTCGTTTGCGATGAGTGCGCTCGGGTGCGAATTCGGTTACGTTTCGAGCGAAGGCGGCTCGCTTCCCCCTGCCGGCGCGTGTACGCCTCCAGGCACCGGAAACGTTGGTAACCGGTGCTATGCGCGAGTAACCGGGCTGACGGGTACTGGGACGCTCAACGACGATCATACGGTCGTCACTGCGAGGTTTGCCCGGCCTGGTGGCTTTTCTCGCCACATTACCGGCACGTGGTCGGTATCTGGCACATTTGAAGAATGGTGCGAGATTTACTACCTTGACGAGGTTGACGCGGACGGGTTTCCAAAAGAACCTTTGCTTAATGCGGGCGATGACACCGTGCTCGACGGGTTTGGCGACGGGCAGAAGGACGGAATCAAAGGCTATGGGATTCGGTTTTTCGAAGTGTCCAAGCGCGGGACGGCAATTACCGCGACGATCTCGGTCGACGGGAATAGTGCCACGGCATTCGTAAACATCACGGCGGCCAATGAGTTTGAGTTGGTGCGCACGTTTGGCTACGGCATCGACTACGGTTGGCGGTGTGTTGCTCGGGCTGACTGCTTTCTGCTTGACATGACAGCGGCGGCCACCGCGACATTCAACACCGTTGATCTCAATGCGCCTTGGTCTCAGACAATCGGCGGCGCGACGGCGCACACTACTGGGGGATGCTCGGCGACGGCTCCGGGGCTGACCCTCACCAGCTACTGCGAGTGCCTTGCCGCGCTCTTTCCTCCTCTTCAATGGGATTTGAAGGGGCGGCTTCGAGCGTGGGACCAAGCGTATCCTGGTTCGTTGCTTGCTCGAGTGATCTCCAAGCCGGGACGAGTCGCGCCGATGTTCCTCACGCCGGCGGGCACTTTAACGCTGAATCAAGTTCGGTACGGGACCGATGCGGACCTTAACGGCGCGGGTGGAACCGGGATTTATGCTGATCAATGGAATCCGGTTCAGGCTTGGCTTGACGTCAATGATCTTAGCTCGTCGGGCGAGGATTCGCGAGACTGGCGGCTCCAGTTTAGGGGGAAGAAGTGGGATGCGATGACGGTCACGCGGACCGATGACGTGACCCTCGACAATGGTAGCTCGACTACCGGTTGGGCGGCTGGTGCTCACACAACGCTATCCGTGGTGTCTGGGGCGGTTTCGGCGGCGGTGAGTGGCGGGACGGGCTCAGCTACCCGGACCTTCAGCCCTCGCAAGGTCCTTGAGCCTTTTCGGTATCTCAGGGTTCGGGTTCGGTCGACGGTAGGCGACAACGTACCCATCACAGTCACGCTTGCAAGCCACGTGTGGAACATCACCACGAGTACGGCCGGGACGTGGATAGATCGAGACTTAGACCTAGCTTGCGCATCGGATGAAAGCGACACGACGAAGGCGCGGGATAGTCGGTACCCGATTGAGAACCCCGGCGGGTTTCCGACGAACACGGACCCACATGACGACTACGATCTGGGATGGGGCACCACGGCGGCGGCGTCTATCGCGTTCGGCGGAATCCCGGACGGCGAAACGTTGCAGATTGACTCGATTGCCCTTCATTGCGAGCATTCAAAGTACGACTTCCTTGGTGGCTTCACCAACTTCGTAACGGGATGGGACTCGGGAAGCGATAACACGACGCTTCGCCCGTGGACGTTCCTCCAACGCGATGGGCTCGTCTGCGACATTCCCGACATGGCGCTCGTGACTCCATACAGCGGAACTCCTTATTACCGTTGGTACCTGATCTCCGAAATGGTCACGATGGGGAACAACTTTCCCGGGTGGACATTCGCCGCGCTCCCTGACCTATCGGACGGTTGGCATGGATCAAGTCTTGAGCTTCACTTGCTCGGCGGCGGCGGGGCAACGGTTGTTCATGGCGTAACGCCAACTTGGACCGACTGGCTTGACTCTACGACGGGCACGGTACCCGCTCAAGACCTCTTCGATGAGGTATATGCCTACCCTCACGCTGGCCGTGGCGTGTGGACCGGCGCGGCGGTTGATCACGCCCATCCTGAGATTCCGCTACTGTTTTCAAAATCGCTTCGGGGACGAGCTGAAGGGCTTGTTTTCGGGACGGATAATTTGCCGATCGTCGCGGCTCGGGTCCAAACTTTCCGGGTCAGTGATCACGGCATTTTGGCGGGTTCGGGGCTGACGGACGCGATAGGGCATTACCGTACGGGGACGCCTTGGGGAAAGGGCAACAAGAATTATCGGACCGAGCTTCAGTATCCACGGCGGACATACCCCTACCTTGATGAGTATTGGCAGAATCGGCGGCGAGCGCGAAGCTCGTTCAGAAAACAACGCAAAACGTCTGAAGAGCCCGTAGCCTATGCGGTTTCGCGGACCGGCCGCCATGCGCGGGGGTTCAACCTCGACGGCACATTCCAGATTGGTTTTGCCGAAAACGTCGGCTTTCCGTGGGATGACCGAGACACGGGGCTGACCGTGACTTCGGCCAATTTTGATTATGCCCAAGCTGGCAGGGGCGACGTGCTTCGGGCCTGTCTTTGCGAATCCGGGACGATCAACCTCTATGAAACAAATATTGAAACGGGGGGCCTTACTTTGGCGCTAATCGTTGGATCAGGAAGCCACGGCACGGCGGCGCAGAGGCCGGACGGGATTTTCCACACGTACCGGCTCAACTCGGGAACGGTCTACACGCGGGCTTACGACGCGCAAGGAAACGCGCTCTACGCCGAGCAGACGACCAACTTGACCGGGCTTGATGACGCCGAAATCGACGCTCGGTACTCCGTTCAGCCGGACGGAAAAGCGGTCATCGGGCTACTCCATTTTGTGAGCAGTTCCATCGTTTTCAAGACCTCAGAAGACGGAATCAATTTCTCCTGATCGCTGACGCCCATCGGGGCCATGACTATGAACTGATATGGGAATTCGAAAACAATCAACCAGGGTAACGACCACTACGACGGCCGCCGCGTGGACTAAGGTCTTTTCTTCGCCAACCGCTGACCGAACCGGGGCCGGGATTTTTGTATCCCCTGCATCCGCGCTTGACCTCTACGTTCGATTCTTGCCGGTTGGCTCATCCGCGCCTTCGACATTTACCGTTGCTGATGCAGACCAGATCATTTACAAGGGCGACACCTACGAATGGAATGAGTCTGCTCGCGACAATGTTGAGATTTGGGTTTGCGGGAACGATGGCGCGGGAGGCGCGGCCACGTTCAACGCTTGGGAAATCATGGGCTAAAGGAAAAACACTATGGACTCAAAACCAACACTTACTCGTGGCCAGGCCGACGCGACCTACTCAAAGCTTGGCGCGACGGCTCCGTCAATCCAATGCCAAAAGCTGCTCAACACCCTTCGTTCTGGCCAGCGCGACACCGCTATTTTGGTGGTCGGCGATTCGACCGGCAACGGAACCGACGAATGGGTCTACCTTCTCGCGAGTTGGATTGCTCCCAAGTACCCCGCTTACACGGTCAACTACTACCTTTACGACACGGGCACCGGTGACTTTCCGGCGTCTCCGACCGTGATACAGACGGGAAGTGGCTCGTTCAAGCTGAACGTCTACAACGGAAGCGTCGCGGGCACCATCCCCCAATACTTCCTTGGCTCTCACTTTGGAGCCATTCGAGATATTGCCGTTGCTCCTGATCTTGTGATTTGCAACCACGGCAAAAACATGACGTCGCGTTACGGGAACGATTTCAGTATTCCGTGGAAGTACCTGTCTCAAGCAACCGAGTTCACAGAGTCTATTTGGCAGGTATGGCCGGATGCGGGCTTTGTTTGGGTCGCTCAAGCTCCTAATCGGGACGACAACTACATGGCGATCATCATGGACATGCTGCAATCGGTCGCTAGGCTCCGGGGCATCGGAATTGCGAACGTCTATGACCTTTACATTAACGCGGGAAAGCCTTCGGCGTGGTACGTTGATAATCTTCACCCTTCGGCGGCAGGCACTCAGGTGTACCTTCAGCCTTGGTATTCAGCGCTATCCAGCTACACCGGAGTAGAGCCCGCGCAGTTTGTTAGTTCGCTTGATCAATATGCTCCCAACTTCCTCGTAAACGGTGATTTCGCGACACTCAACAGCGGGACGCCTTACGGGTGGACGGCATCAAACGTTACGTGTACTCTGTCCTCAACGCAGTACGACAATATCTCGGGCGTGTCACTGAGGACCACGCAGACGGCGGCAGGATCAAACTCCTACCTTCGGCAAGCATTTACGACTGCTGCGGGGCTCAAGCCGTTTAGGGGGCACTGGTGTACGCTTGCGGTTCGACGTTATATGCCTTCGACAAATGCGTCACTCGGGGCCGGTCGAATTGCGCTTGCCACCAGTTCGCAAACAAGCAACACCTCGCCGCAATACATCACGGCTCAAGACGGGTTCAAATGGATGGTCCAAAACGTCTACGTTGCTCCAACCGACACCTACCTATACGCCTATATTTACAACGACACGGGCACAACAGCAAACACGGACTACGTTTACTGGGATCGAGCGATCTTGACTATTGGGCTTTTGCCTCGGGATATTGCACCTCGGTCTACCTCGGCGTTTTCGCTTTCGGGGGTCAACGCTTTCGGGTTCCAGAACTTCTCCGGCGCGGGCACGATCAGCGCCTGGGCAGGAGCGCAGATTGCTTATACCGCTACCGGCGCGGTGTCTTTAGCGCTTCCTGCGGGGCCTACTCAGGGCATGACGTTTTACATCTACGACGAAGGCGGTGGAGCGGGTACCGGCAACATCTCTTTGACCTCTTCGGATAAGGCGATCAACGCGACGGCGGCGGGCGGTGGCGCAGTCGCGGCGGTAACCACCAACTACGGTCGTGCCGTCGTGTATTACAACGGCACGAAATGGGTTTTGGCTAAGTAGCGCACCGACCTGAGTTGATTAGTCGCCTGATTCCCCTCAAGGATTGAGGCGATTATTTTTATGCGGAGGTTTGCATGGCATGGACGACCAAAGAGACGGAACTTATTCACGACCTGCTACGGAAAGGGCTACGGGGGAAAGAGTTAGCGAAGCATTTTCCCAACAAGGTCTACCAATACGTTTGGTATAAGCAAACTCGATCTTTGATTGAGCTTGGCTTACCTAAAGAACCTGAACCGCAAGAAAAGCAAACTTCTCTGGCGTTCTCCATGCCACAGATCCCGGCAGGTGAGTTGACTGCCGAAGAGATCCTGGAATACAAATGCAGGCAATTTAACGCTAAAGATGGACGCGACCGAGCAACGTCCCTTATCCCTGTTCAGATCCACACTCCCGGCCCTATCTGCCTTGCTTTTTTTGGCGATCCACACCTAGACGACGACGGGTGCAACATCCCCCAGCTTCGAGCAGACCTTGCCTCATGCCAAAACCGGGACTATGTTTTTCCTATGTGCATCGGAGACTATACAAACAACTGGGTGGGTCGACTTCAAAGCCTTTATGCTCACCAGACAACCACGATCACGCAAGCACACAGACTGATCGAATGGTTTTTCGCTCAACTGCCTTGGCTGTTGGCCGTGGGAGGAAACCATGACCATTGGAGCGGAAAGCTCGACAAAGCAGCGTCTACAGCGGCCACCCTCAACGTGCTCTACTCGATGCACGGGCAACGGCTGGCGCTGCACCTTGAGAATAGCAACGTGGTCCGCGTAAACGCTCGGCACGACCACAAAGGTCATTCGCAGTTTCACCCGACGCACGGACCGATGAAAACGGCGTTCTTTGGCGAGCGTGACCACATCTATGTGTCGGGCCATATCCACACTGATGGGTACATCTCCCAAAAGGTGGCGGGTCTTCGGACCCACGCGATCCGCGTTGGCACCTACAAACGCTTTGACGACTACGGGAAGCAGAATCAGTTTATGGACTGCTCGACTCCAAGTAGCGCCGTCGTGATCCACCCCCAGTACAGCGAGCACGATGACCGGTTCATCACGTACTTTGCCTCACTTTCCCAGGCGGTTGAGTACACGGAGATGCTTCGTCAGATAGCAGTCTGACTTTTGGCCCCAACGTGTAAGTAATCCTTAATAGTTCGTGGGTTATTCGGTGGGGTTATTCTTCCCGCGGTTTGCGCTCCCGTTCCCGTGCTTAAAACCACTTTCCAGCCTCAAAATGCGTTCATTTTGTGGCTGCCGGACTAGGATTCGAAGACCGACACTTTAGGTTCTATTTCGGCTCGGTGGGTGTAATTGATGGGGGTAAGGACCCTGAAAACACGCCTTCTACAGCCTTCAAAGTGAGGTCATCGCGGGATCTTGCGTAGTCTCTGAGGAGCGTTGCGGGGTCGTGTCTCATCGCCTTGGCAGCTGTAACTACGTCGGTTCCTGACTCCAAAAGCATGGTGCCAAACGTTCGTCGAAGGGCATGAGTGCCGAGCTTCGGAACAAGCGGGATGATGGGCTTCAAGATCGCCGTCAATCGGTTCGACAATACCTTGGGGTTCATCGGTCGTTTGGCATCGTCGGTCAGAACAAACCCTTTCCTCGGCGGGCCAATGAGATCACGGAGTACCGGCGCGAGCGGGACCCAGGCAAGCGATACGCCAGTTTTTCCCTTGGGCCTCACCCTCAATGCTCCGTCTGCATAGGTCACGGTTCGGCGTACCCGAATCCCGTCGCCGTCCCTATCTGAGTGCATCAGCCCACACGCTTCGGACCGGCGAAGCCCCACGTACCAGCACAACAGGACAGCTAACCGAAGATCGTCGGGAAGGGTGGCGAGACAGTTCAAAACTGCGGCTCGCTCGGCTTCGTTCAGCGGACGACGGGGGTTGTGCTTGTCGCTTTTCGGCGGCGACCATTCGACCCGGATCCCGTTGTCTCTGAGGACTTGCCTGAACCATGCCACCCGTTTGATCTTGGTTACAGCGGCCATTTTTGCCCGGCGCCACCATGCGGTGAAATCGGCCGGCGTGATCTCGATCGCGGGGATCTTGGCGAGCGGATCGGATTCCAGCGCACTCGCCCAATACTTCCAAGTGTCGCGGGTCGATGGCGCGGCGTCCGTCCTGGATTCAGTCCACGATCTGGCCATAATCCCAAACGACCGCCGGGGCCTCGCCGCGCTTTCGTCGCTTAGGCTTTGAAGCTTTTGGGCCAGAGCTAACCGGGCCTCTTCTTTGGTTGGCTTGGCTGGCCCCTTGACTGTCCCGGTTTTCAACTTGGTCACGTACCGGTACAGCCCGCTTGGAAGTTGTTCCGGCGTCCCCTCCCCGTCCCTCGCTCGCCCCCTCTTCTTCCGCATTGGCCCATTGATAATAGTCCGAAAGTCGGACGAGCGTCGGGCGTTGTCGTGTGATCGCGAGAAGGTTTCTCCGCACGGCGTCACGTAGCGTCCCCTCGGCAACACCGGTTAGCTCGCACAGTTTGGCGAGCGAGATCGGCATTTCGGGGGGAAGGTAGGTCACGAGTTACCTTTCCCCTCCTTCCTTCTGAAGCCTCACGCGCTCGGCAAACGCGGCCAGCTCGGTTTCGGTGAGGTCGCTCAAAACGAGCGTGTTCCCAATCCACACTTCGACCATGCCGCGAACGGGTTCGATGGTGTAGCCTTGCGATTCTAGGTAGTCGGTTGGGGTCACCATACGCACCGCACTTCATAACTTTCCCCGGCCCATCCGCGAGCGTTGAGTTTGTCGTACATCATCGTGCCGATTTTTGCGTCCGGGGATGCGTTGTCAATCTCGATTTGCCACTCAGGAAAAATCTCACCGTCCGCTAATGTGGTCATGTGGGACACGCTGGAAACGCGAACCGACCGCGCTTTAATGGCGTCGCTGATTCCGCTCGTTTTAAGGTCTGCCAACGCCTCGGTAAGCGATGCAACCGCGTCACTATGCAGTTTCCGTAGCTGATCTTCTATGTGCATTACTCCCATCCCCTAGCCCGCGCAAAGCCGTCAAGCTGGTCTTTGGTAAATCCTTCCCATGACTCCCCGTAGCGGTAAATGTCGAAACAATTCCCGCGAGTCTCGACGATGGTGTATTCCAATTCTTCTAGGTAGGCAATGGCTGTCATGCTTCACTCTCCGTCGTCGGGCCGGTCCAATTGTCATCGGTTGATACCGTGTCCCGTCCACATTCCCGGCATGGTCCGTGCGATGTGCCACCTAGATAAACGCTCCACGTCATGCCCGCACTTTTGCCGCAAGATGGGCACAGGTGGCGATTCTGCGGGGCGTTGGGGTCGTCGCTGTTTAAGAACTCCCTCACTCGGTCACCTCGGTCGTTGAAACGCGGAAACATCGTTCCGTGACGCTGCCCGGCACATTAGGCGCGAGAGTTAACGGGTCAACGGCTTCGCATGGAACGTATTTCGATTTCGGGGGAGCGTAACCGTCGCCAAAAGGGTAGTCGCAATTGCGAACAACAAAACACCGTCGCCAAAATCTGCCGTTCCACCCGCGATGGCCTTCCCAAATTTCCGCATAGCCAACGATAATCGCGTCACTTGGAATCCAGCGGTTTCGCCACTTCTTTCGATATGGGACAAGTTGGAGAATAACGCGAACAAACGGAAATTTGTTGGGGTCGCGCTCCCACACAATCGCGGATTCTAGGTCGTAAATCATGGTTGTTTCACCTCGGTCACCTCGGTCACCTCGGTCGGATACGGCAACGATTGAAGCCATAGGCGGATCTGTTGATTCCACAAAGCATCGTTCAGCGCGTGGTGTTCGCCGTTACACTTGGGGAGCGGAGGGTTTCCTTTGTCGATGCACAATTGCTGAATGTCGCGACAGAACATCGGATAGCCTTCGGGCACGTCAACCATTCGCCCAAATAGCTGGCAGAAGGCAACCCAATCGTAGTCGGCGAAGTAGCCCCAGATTTCAGGTTTGCCGTATTGCTTGGGGTCCAAGAATGCTTTGATTTCGATGGCGCCGGTAGCCCTAGAATAAAACCCGCCTTCGTGCGGGCAGTTCGGCCAACGGTATGGACCGCTTCCCTCGCTGCGCCACAGGCTCGGGACCACGTTTTTGAGAACCCAGTCGTTCGCTTTGCTCCAATCAACGTCACTGAATTCGATGTAGAGCTTTCGCCCGTCCTCGGCCACGAGAGCCAAGCTGATCAGGTCAATGGTCTTTCCGTCTTCGATAAATTCGGTGTCTAGGTCGTAAATCATGGTTGTTTCGCCTCGGTCGTCGGATCGGGCGGCAGGGGTAGCCAGTGGGTAGGCTGAACGCCATCTTCTAGGCGGCTATCCCCTTCCCAAGAATGCAGGACGTATTCACCAACTACCCACGCGGCGGTGTAGCCGTAGTCGCTTTCTTCGGGGCAGAACACTAAAACCCGCTCATCCTTTGGCGCTTCCTCAATCGGCCTCGGCGTCACTTGGGCTTCCAACTCGGCAACGCGGGCAAGCAGTTCGCGGATGATGCGCGGGGCTTCGTTGTGGGCGGCGAGGATGGCTTTAGCAATGGCTTTGCTCGACTCTGGGTATTCCCATATATCAAAATCATCTTGGTTTACGTAGTCAATGTCGCAAATTGGATGCGAACATACAACGCCGTCAATGACTTGGACGTCCGCAACAACGTATTCACCATCGCATTCCCACATTTTGCCCGGTGCGGCGGCAATAATCTCCAACAGCTCTTCGGCGGTCATCAGCTCTTCCTCATGTCCGCAAGAGCGCGGGTCAAGTCAAGGGATGCCCGTTTGGCAGCGGCAGGGTAAATCGCGGAATCTCCAACCCGTCGCCATTTCTTGCCAGGTAAATCCCCCGTAGCAGTAGGCCCGTAGGTTCCTTCAACAATTGGCACCAACTTAGCGCGGCGAATAAATTCTTCGGCCAATCGAACGGCTTCTTCTAATGATTCAACGGTCATTTCTTCTTTTCTCTCTTCTCGTAGCACTCGCGACACTCCCCGTTATGCGCGAGCAGGTCTTGGGGTCGTTTGGGCTGCTTGCAGGTGGCGCAGGTGCCCATTAGGGTGATCGGCTCGGTAAAGTGGCCGGGGCGGGTTGCGGGGGTCATCTATTCCTCCAAATCATTCCAATAAGCGTAGGCCCGACCGAGTAGGCGAGCAAAACGACGGCGAGAGCGATTACCGCGAGGTTCAGCGCGGTTTTCCATCGCGGGATCCGCTCAATGGGGTTGTGGTAGCAGTTCGGCATGATCGGCTCAGCGGGTTCGGTGGGGTCTGGCTTTAAAGCTTCGAGTAGGCTCAATTCTTAAACTCCTTGGCTTTTTCTTCTTCAATTTGCCGTTCCACGCTAACGGCGAGGATGATCCCGCACCAGACGGCAAGGGTCACGATCATGGCGATTACGGTAAAGGCGACCAGGGCGGCAATCACTTGGCCCACCCTTTGCGCCATGTCGTCAGCTCGTGGTCGATGATCCAAGTGCGGATGTTTTGGTCGAAGTAACCGAGCCGCACTCGCGATTCCACCAACCCGTAGGCATCGCAGAACGCGGTCATCTTCTCGGGGGTATCGAGTTCGCGGTACGGCTCGAATTCGGTAGGTGCCACCGAGCGGGTGACGGCGTTGACGGCGATTTGGTCGAGCAGAATCACGCGGGCACCAATTCCCGTTCGGCCATTTGGATCCCGGTCACGTAATCAAGGTCAAGCAGGATCTCTTGCGCCTCTTCCGCGCCGCCCACCGCGTAGCAATGATCACATTGATAGTTAATGTCGGGGTCGCATTCGCAAGCCCCGTCCGGGACGTTGAGCGCCTCGCAAAGGTGGTCGTAGCGGATCACGCTCATGCCTCAACTCCGGAAACCTCGACAGTAAATAGCCGGTTCATCGAATCCTCAGGTGAAAGCCAACTTCACCGAATCGGGCGAATGGGAGACTCGTGCCGCCGTCTAGGTCCGCACGGATCGCGTCGTTATCGAGGGTAACGGTGACCTTCTGGTATTTCACCGGGACGAGCGTCGGGTCGATGTCGGCGATGATGAGCGGGACTTTGCCGCCGTTCTTTTGGATCGCGAACTTGTGATTCGGCGTCTCGATCTTGGTCCAGCCGCGCTCAACGAATAGCCAGTGAAGGCGATCCTTGCAGGATTTCGCCGCGTTCAGATCCGCTCTGGCAA